>Ga0307486_1000040_pt1 | contig 141764 bp, 115 predicted proteins | sample CBIW02metaG_FD_203663 | JGI IMG/M metagenome (GOLD analysis project Ga0307486, IMG submission 203663) | Sea-ice brine microbial communities from Beaufort Sea near Barrow, Alaska, United States - CBIW 0.2 | ecosystem: Environmental > Aquatic > Marine > Coastal | place: USA: Alaska | collected...
GGTTTTGTTGGGTTTTGTTTCGGTTTATATCGTTTGGCGGATGGACTTACGTCCATCCCTATTAATATGCCGTCCCTCTGGGACTTAGAACAATAAATACCTAAATAACAGGGACTTATAAGGTTAATCGAAAAGTATTTTAATAGAAAGTTTCCATTTAAATAAAACTAGAACCAAATTAACAATCGTTTAGCTTCAATTAAAACCATAGATTTTAAATCTACCCACACAAAATCATATAGAACCTTAATTAATCTCAATATTGTGCCAGCACAAATGAATTTTTTTTCGGATTAAGAAATCTTCTAAATCACTAATTGACGTATTCCTAAATTCTTCATTACTCCCTACTAAACAAACAATTAGATTTCCTTTATCATATTGTCTATCTTGGTACTTTATAATTTGTCCAATTAAATTATCGTTTCCACCTTCCTTGATAACTGCTCTCGCTGTTTTCAACTCTAAACCAACCTTACTTCTGCCAATATCTAGATCAATTGCTTTTACGTTAGTGCCTTGAATACCTTTTTGAGAGGTGACATGTTGGTAGATTTCCTTCAGATATATTTCAAGTTGCTTTTCATAATCCTTTTCTGTAAATCCAAATTTTCTATTCGCCACAGCCTCCATTTGAAAACCTTCTAAATGCTTTAAAACTTTTGATGTGTTCACATCTTTATCCTGTACTAAACTTTCGTCTTTCGTTAATTTGTCTTTTTGCGAATACAAAAGAACTACTGCTATTAAAATCAAAGCAATTATCAAAAATTCATCCATAAAACATGTTTTGCAATTATAATGCTAAAATAGTTAAATATCAAAAACAGAAGACTTCTTGTATGAGTATTAATTGAACTTAAAAAAACTCCTTCATCTCCTCATATTGATAAACCTCCACTCCATTTCTATCCAGCTTCGCAACTTCAACCATCGCTTTAGCAACGTCTTTTCCTTCGATTGGTTTTGCATTTTTAGGCATTAAAAATTTTAATATTTTACCGAAAAACTGTCCAATTCCTTCCGCAAATCTTGATTCTGAGCGATCACCCAGTAATAACGAAGGTCTAAAAACAGATAAAGAATCGAAGCCTACAGGTGAATGAACTTTCTCTTTTAATGCATCTTCAACTTCTCCTTTTAGCTTCAAGTAGAATCCTTTCTTTTTACTATTCGCTCCTAAAGAGGAAACAATAAGAAACTGCTTGCAACCATATTTTATACTGTGTTTGGCTGCGTTGACAGGAATATCGAAATCAATAGTTCTGTACAGTTTTTTGTCTCCCTTGACTTTCTTTTGAGTAGTTCCAATCGCGCAAAAAACAACATCACTGCCTTCCATTGCAGATTTGAATTGGGCTTCATCTTCAAAGTCAATTACCACGACCTTAACTTTTGGATGATCTATTTTCAAAGGTCTTCTTACGATAATTCTTACTTCATCGAAAGCTGAATCTTTCTTTAAAAAGTCGAGAATATGTCCCCCAATTAATCCTGTTGCGCCAAGTAATGTTGCAGTTCTTTTCATATCCATTGATTTGAGTTTAGCCTATTAGGTAAATATAGGGAAATAAAAGCTTTGAATAAAACTTAATGTGTAAACAAAAACTTCTCGATTCTCTAAAAAAAGTAAAGGTTTAAAGAGAACATTTTATACTTTTTAGTGTTTTATAAGTCTACGAGAAACGATAAACTTTTACTCAAATTATGACAGAAAGAGAAACGGATAGAATAATCGAAATGGCTTGGGAAGACAGAACACCTTTTGAAGCTATTGAATTTCAATTTGGTAAAACAGAGGCTGATATAATTCAACTGATGCGGAAAACTTTGAAAAGAAGTTCTTTTAATCTCTGGAGAAAACGCGTAAACAGCAATGTGAGTAAGAAACATTTGAATAAAAGAAGCGATGAAATTACACGTTTCAAATGTTCCCGTCAGAATAGTATCTCAAACAATAAAATCTCAAAGCGATAGAATTCCCAACAGACATATCAGCTGTAAAGCAAAGGATTTCTGAAATTGCCCCAGAAAAATATGCTGCTACACGTAATTATAAAAACGGAGCAGTTACTTTTTTGAGTCCATACATTTCACGTGGATTTATCTCAACTAAAATCATTTTCGACCACATTAAAAGTCTAGAACTACCTTGGGGGAAAACCGAAAAATTGGTTCAAGAATTAGCTTGGAGAGATTATTGGCAGCAAGTCTGGATTGACAAAAAAGAGGAGATATACACTGATTTAAAGCAGCCACAATCTGACGTTTCAAATCATGAAATACCTCGAGCAATTGTAGAAGCCAAAACAGGAATTATTGCAGTAGATAATGCAATTAATGAATTGTATGCAACTGGATACATGCATAATCACATGCGAATGTACGTTGCAGCAATTTGTTGCAACATGGCGAAATCACATTGGTTAGTTCCTGCGAAATGGTTGTATTCTCATTTGTTGGATGGAGATTTAGCCAGTAATCATTTGAGTTGGCAATGGGTGGCTGGAGCATTCTCGAATAAGAAATATGTAGCTAACCAAGAGAACATCAATCGCTATTTTGAGAGCAATCAAACAGGAACTTTCTTGGATTTAGACTATAGCGAATTTGATGATTTTGAGATTCCAGAGGTTTTAGCCGAAACTATTATTCCTAAAACAAAACCTGTTTTTCCAAAGCAGAAAAGTCTAGCAATAGATGCAGAGAAAACCACATTGATTTATAACTATTACAATATTGATCCCAATTGGTATTCTGATGAAGATGTTCAACGGGTTTTCCTCATCGAACCTTCATTTTTCAAAGCAGATCCTGTGGGTCAAAAGTGTTTAGATTTCGCAATTGACTTAACAAAAAACATAAACGGAATTCAAATATTTATCGGAGAGTTTTCTAAATTAAATGAACTAGTTTCTTCTGATAAAATAATCTTCAAGGAACACCCAACTAACAACCATTACCTAGAAAATTCAGAAGAGAGAGACTGGATGAGTAATGTGAAAGGTTATCATTCTTCCTTCTTTAAATTCTGGAAAAAATGCAAGAAAGAAATCCAATGGTAAGTAAAATATGGAAAATCAAGGACTAAATATCGTTTGGTTAAAAAGAGATCTCCGAACACAAGATCATCTTCCATTTTATGCTGCAGAGAAATCAAATGCACCTTATATCCCTATTTATATATTCGAACCTTCAGCAATTGCCTATCCTGATTGTTCTCTTAGACATTTACAGTTTATCTATCATTCTATTCAAGTAATGAATGAAAAACTCGATGAATTTGGTAGAAAAGTCTGGGTTTTTCATGCAGAAACAGTTGAGGTTTTTAAATACTTAAATGAAACTCACGGAATCAATAAAGTTTTCGCTTACCAAGAAAGTGGAATAATGCAAACTTGGGAAAGAGATAAAGCAGTTGATCAATATTTCCAAGAAGCAGATATTCGAGGAATGGAATTTCAGAAAGACAATGTAATTCGTGGAATAAAAAACAGGAATACTTGGGATCAAGAATGGTTGAAAAACATGAAAATCAATACGGTTCCAAACAACTATACTTTTCAAGAAGCAATTGAAATAAATCATCCATTTCCCTTAGATAAAAAACTCGAAGAAAGTTTAAAAGAATATCCTGCTGAATTTCAAAAACCAGGAGAAGATTATGCCAGAAAATATTTAAGGTCGTTTTGTGTTGACCGAGGAAAAAACTACAACAATCATATTTCGAAACCAAACGAAGCAAGAACATCTTGTGGAAGAATTTCTCCTTATTTGGCTTGGGGAAATCTGAGTGTGAAACAAGCTTTTCATTATGTAAATGAACATCCAAATTACGACAGATATCAGAAAGCATTTAGTGGAATGTTAACCAGATTAAAATGGCATTGTCACTTTATTCAGAAATTTGAAAACGAATGCGAGTACGAAACAAGATGCATAAATCGTGGTTATGAAAATCTCGTTTACGCCAATAATGAAAAACTAATAGAAGCTTGGAAGACTGGTACTACTGGCTTTCCATTGGTTGATGCTTGTATGCGATGTTTACACAAAACGGGTTGGGTGAATTTTAGGATGCGCGCCATGTTGGTGTCTGTTCTGTGCTTTAATCTCGATTGTGATTGGAGAACTGGCGTTTATCATCTAGCGAAATTATTCCTCGATTATGAACCAGGAATTCACTATCCACAATTTCAAATGCAAGCGGGAACAACGGGAATTAACACGGTGAGAATGTATAATCCTGTGAAGAATTCAATTGAACATGATCCTGAAGGAATTTTCATCAAAAAATGGATTCCGGAACTTCAAAATGTTCCTGTAGCGTTTATCCATGAACCTTGGAAAATGACGCAAATGGATAAAGTTTTCAATGACATAGATTTGAGTTATCCCGACCCAGTTGTTGATTTAACTGAAACAGCTAGAATTGCCAGAGATAAAATTTGGGGACACAGAAAAGACCCGATGGTGCAACATGAAAGTCAACGAATAATCAAGAAACACACACGAGACAATGCTTTTAGAAGAAAAAACAATTAATAAATTAGAGCGCGTTTATCGTTTGAATTTAATCAATGCAATTACGGGTGTGAAACCAGCAAATCTTATTGCAACACGTTCAAAAGATGGAATTGATAATGTGGCGATATTCTCCTCAGTAATTCACTTAGGAACGAAGCCTTCACAAATTGGATTTATTATTCGTCCAGCAGGAGAAAATCCGCGCGACACTTTGTATAATATTGAAGAAACAGGATTCTACACAATGAATAATATTTCTGCGTCTTTCATTGAAAAAGCACATTATACATCAGCGAATTTAAACTTGAATGAATCGGAATTTAAACGCATGAATATCGATCACGAAATGATATCTGGTTTTCATGCTCCTTTTGTAAAGGACAGCGCTGTGAAATTTGGCTTAAAGTATGTCGAAAGCATCCTCTTGCCCAACAGATGTACTTTGGTTATTGGAGAAGTAATTTTAATTAAAATTCTTGATGAGCACATAAATGAATTGGGTGAAATAGATTTAGAAAGTTACGATTGTGTTGGAATTTCAGGATTGGGTTCTTACTATAAATTGAAAAAGCTAAAATCATTCCCCCACGTAAAACCAGACGAAATTCCATCATTTGAATGAAAAAACAACATTTACCAACGAAAATCTGTCCAGTTTGTGAACTTCCCTTCACTTGGAGAAAGAAATGGGAAAAGAATTGGGAGGGTGTGAAATATTGTAGTGAGCGCTGCAGAAGAAACAAAAGAACTTTGTAAGAAAATCTCAAATACTTCGTTATGCGCGGTTTATTATTGCAGTCATCCCGACGTTGACAGTTGGGACTCATGCAATAATAAACTTCACAAGCCTTGTCTTTGAAATTTTCTTCTCGAAGAATTAAAAATACAAAAATTATTTGTAGAAACTATTTAAAATTATTGATCGTACGAAATCCGTAAAAATCCACATTCACCAAAAGTGAAAATCCGTGGTTATCCGCGTTGCTTGCATCCGTGTCATCCGCGTGCCATTTCAGCGCACAACCATTGTGTTGGGGTTATTACTTTACTAGCGAAAATCGCTATAGACGAATAAAACTGAATTAAAATGAATTAAAATGAAAAAAACGATTAACATTATATTTCCACATCAACTTTTTGAAGAAAGTGAGTTACTTTCTAACAAGAACGAATTTTATATCATCGAAGAACATTTATTCTTTAAGCAATATGGGTTTCACAAACAAAAAATCGCTTTCCATCGTGCTACAATGAAAGGATATCAAGCGTATTTAGAAGGAAAGGGTCATACCGTAAAATACATTTCTTCAGGTGATGAATTAGCAGATTTTCGCAATTTTAAAAAGGAAATTGATGCACAAAAAATTGAAGAGATTTATTGCATTGATCCAGTCGATAATTATCTTCAAAAAAGATTGGATGGTGTTTGTAAATCGATTAGTTTACAAATCTTAGACAGTCCACAATTTATCAATACAAAAGACGATTTATCAGATTTCTTTAGAGCAGATAAAAAATCATTTTTTCAGACAACTTTTTATAAGCAGCAAAGAAAAAAACTGGACATCATGTTGGACAAAGATGGTGAGCCAGAAGGAGGGAAATGGACTTATGATTCAGAAAACAGAAAGAAGTATCCGAAAGGCAAGACTCCACCAAGTATTCAATTTCCAGAATCAACAAAATTGTGGGAAGAAGCAATCAAATACACAGAGAAACATTTTTCTAAAAATCCGGGAGAATTGTCTAAATATCCATTTTATCCTTTGGACTTTAAAAGTGCACAAGAATGGTTAAATCAATTCTTTGAATTCAGATTTTATGATTTTGGAATTTATGAAGATGCAATTGTAAAAAACAACTCTATTTTGAATCACAGTCTTATTTCTCCACTACTGAATAACGGATTATTGATTCCCACAAAAGTCATTGATCAAACATTAAAATTCGCTAAAGAAAAGGAGATTCCAATTAATTCTACCGAAGGATTCGTAAGGCAAATTATTGGTTGGAGAGAATTCATCAGGGGAATGTATGAATGCAAAGGGACATATTCGAGAACGAAAAACTACTGGGAATTTGATAGAAAAATACCGAAAAGTTTTTACGATGGAACAACAGGAATTGACCCGATTGACCAAACAATTAAAAAGATTTTAAAAACTGGATATTGTCACCACATTGAAAGATTAATGGTGATTGGGAATTTCATGTTACTCTGTGAATTTGATCCAAAAGAAGTTTACCGTTGGTTTATGGAATTATTCATCGATGCGTATGATTGGGTGATGGTTCCTAACGTTTACGGAATGACGCAGTTTGCAGATGGTGGAACTTTCGCAACGAAACCTTATGTTGGAGGTTCAAATTACATCAAGAAAATGAGCGATTATCCGAAGGGAGATTGGGAACCTATTTGGGATGGTTTGTTCTGGCGATTCATTGCAGAACACCAAGATTTCTTTAAGAAAAATCCAAGAACTGGAATGATGGTAAATACTTGGAATAAAATGTCAGATGAGAAAAAGGAAACGCATTTAGGAAATGCTGAGGGTTTTTTGAAGAAGTTGGATAAGGAATAAAAAATCAAAGATTTCCCCTCTTTAACGCTTGCGTTAAAGCTCATGCATTAGTACGGACGATTTGCAAATCTTCAGCCCAATGCTGGACAGAATGCATAAGTGATTTTTATGGAGAAAGTTATTCGCTGAATTTTTGATTTTTATATTGATTGAAATTAACCATTATAATGAACCAATATTTGCTTATAAAGAATGAAAAGGATTGGTATAATATATGAAGTTTTTGTTTTTCAGAATGGTTTTTAAGCTAAGGATAGCGTAGCGGACGATTTGCAAATCGTCCCTACCATGCTTAAGGAAATTTCATAAATGAAATTTTAGGCAAATCATTTGAAGAATGCCAATGATTTTTTGAAGAAGTTGGATGAAGGATGATTATTTTAGCCTAAAAAAACTTCCATGTTTCTAAAACACTTGATTCTATTTATAATTTTCACTTGTTCATTCTTTACTCAAGCCCAAGTATTTCAAGAATCCAAAGAATATACTAGAGCAGACACTTTACGGGGTTCATTGCGACCTGAACGCACCAGTTTTGATGTTTTGAAATACAATCTGAATGTTAAAGTTGAACCGGATAAAAAATTCATTTCTGGATTCAATAAAATCTCCTTTCGTGTTTTAGAAAATTTGCCTGTTATGCAATTGGATTTATTTGCGAATATGGAAGTCGATTCTATCCTTTATCATGGAACCAAATTGAATTATAGAAGAGAGTTTAATGCTGTATTTATTTCGTTTGAAAATGCATTAATTCCAAAAACTACAGACAGTTTAAGCTTTTACTTTTCAGGTCAACCAATTATTGCTGTAAAACCGCCTTGGGATGGCGGATTTGTTTTTTCTAAGGATAAAAACGGAAAGGATTGGGTAAGTGTTGCTGTTCAAGGAACTGGCGCTAGTCTTTGGTATCCGAACAAAGATCACCAAAGCGATAAACCTGAAGAAGCTGAAATTCATGTTGCTGCGCCAAATGGGTTAATGAATGTTTCCAATGGTCGATTTACTGGGAAGAAAGATTTAGGAAATGGATTTACCCAATGGAGCTGGAAAGTCACAAATCCGATCAATAATTACAACATTATCCTCAATATTGGCGATTATGTCCATTTTTCAGACAAATTTCGCGATTTAGACCTCGATTATTATGTGTTGTCCTATAATTTAGAAAAAGCCAAAAAGCAATTTCAAGAAGTTCATCCGATGATGGAATGTTTCTTTGAACATTTCGGAGAATATCCTTTTAAAGAAGATTCATACAAGCTCGTTGAAACCCCATATCTGGGAATGGAACACCAAAGTGCTGTTGGCTATGGAAACAACTACCAAATGGGCTATGCTGGAACGGATGTTTCGAAAACAGGAGTTGGGATGGAATTTGATTTTATCCTCATCCATGAATCAGCACACGAATGGTTTGGAAACAGCATCACCTCATCTGATATTGCAGATATGTGGATTCATGAGGCTTTCACTTCTTATGCCGAAGCTGTTTATGTTGAATGTCGTTGGGGAAAAGAAAAGGCATTAGAATACTTAATCGGACTTCAAAAAACAATGATTTCCAATGAGCAAGCAATTATCGGAGATTACGGAGTGAATAGTGAAGGCGGTGTGGACATGTATTACAAAGGTGCGAACATGTTAAACACCATTCGAAGTGTAATTAATGACGACGGAAAATGGTGGGCTTTACTCAAGGATTTCAGTGAAACATTTAAACACAAAATCACAAATACGGAAGAAGTAATTGCTTTTTTCGAAGTAAATTCTGATGAAACTCTCACTCCTATTTTTAAGCAATATCTTTATTATCCAGAAGCTCCTGTACTTCAATTGAAGAAAGAGAAATGCAGAATTTATTACCGCTGGGAAACTTCGATTGAGAATTTCGATATGCCTATTGATATAAAAATCAAAAAGCGAGAAAAGAGAATTATACCGACTTCAGAATGGCAAAAACTGAAAGGAACTAGAAAATTAGAAAAAGTGAAACCAGATTTAGAGCGGTTTTATTTTGAGGTGGAGAAATTGTAAATAGAGAGATTGGTTTAGAAAAAGATTATTCATCTTCATCAGAAGCTTCAACTTTCTCCCAACTATCTTTTACCAATTCAAAGTTATTTACATTGAAAACAAATTTACATTCACATAAGATTGGGGTTTGATTTCTGTCGTATTTATCGTATTCAAAATACGTTTGCTTGTCTTCATCACATCCACAAAATTGAGTTAAATCATCAACGTGATACTTTACATTTACGGTTTTAGTCTCATGATCATAATATGCGCCATCGTTCCAATCTCTATTGACAACAGAATACTCAAAGTCCAAATTAAAAGCGTTATTCTCAAAACTCACCAATTGAACGAAAGTTTCAAAACAATAGGAACAACCACGAACACTTCCAGTTAAAACGTATTTCACACCATCATCAGTATCCAGCATAATTATTTCATTGTAACCATCACCTTCAAAAATTGAATAATGATCTACATCGCTAGAATCTTGAAATACTAAATCGGTGAAATGCATAATTGAAATGCGTTGACGATAAGTTCCACCATTTTTTCCATCTAAAGAAAAATTATACAATTTATTGTCTGCAGATTTTACGATTGAAAGTTCATCACCTGAAATCATTTTTGCGATGTCATTTTTTTTGAAGTCAGGATGTTTTAATAACTCATCAAGTTGATCTAAAATTCGATCTTGGTAATAGAAAATCATATGGAATTGTTGAATAGAATCTTTATTTTTGGATAAAACCGCATCGTAATCTGCTTCCTTTATTAGTTGCTTTTTTTCTTTTTTTGAAAAATCAAATTCTTTGATAGCAATGTATTCCTCACCAAATGGTGAAACTTTTGAATATTGCACTAATTCTCTGTCCAATTGATTTATCAAAGAGATGAATGATTCCTGTTTTTGAGAAAACAGGAAGACTGGTAAGATAAATAACAATAAGAAAGTGATGTTTTTCATAATGGCATTAATATTGTATAGAGGAGAACTCTATAAAGTTAGAGGAAATTAGAGGAATAGAGAAATTTAAAATTGATAAAACATCATGGATTGTAATTTCATTAACTAATATTAGCTCCATTTTTTTATCTTTTTTACAATTCAATAAAAATGTCGTAACTTGCTCACTTTATTGAAGTTTAATAAATTTACAGCGTTTTCAAACACGCTTTAAGTACAATAAAAACAATAATTAAAACTATTACTATTAACGAAAAAGTGAGACATCAAGAATTGAAAACCAATTCAATTTTTCACTAAAAAAATCAAAAGAATGAAAGTAAAATTTATCTTAACATTAGCATTAGCTGCTTCTATGACTGTTTTTTCACAGAATGAAGAGAACAATTCGATGGCAGATTGGAGTCCAGAAGTTTACCAAGTAGGAAAGAAATATCCTGGTTATATAATCAAATTGGATGGAGATACAATCCAAGGTTTTTTGAAAGCAGACAGCAGATGTTCTAGCAATGGAATGGGTTCAAGCAATCAAAATAGAGCTGAATTTTATTTAAAAGAAACTGATAGAAAACCAGCTGATAAATACAAGCCGGACGACATTAAAGGTTATAAAATTGCTGATAAAGTTTATGAATCCATCAACTACAGCGGTGGAATGTTCAAAAAAGCCAACTTTAATTTAGTAGTTGAAGATGGAGCAATTCGTCTTTACGAATGGTATTCAACTGTTGAGAATTTCTCTATGCTTTCAAGACAAAGCGGTGAAACATGGCAAGCTTTTGATGGAAGACGATACATTATTAATTTAATTGTAGCGAAAGATCCAACTGAACCTATCGATTTCAGTATGCTTGGTTTATCGTTTAAAAAGAAAATGCCTCCGTTAATTGAAGACAATGCAGACATGGCTCAAAAAGTAGCAGATAAAGAAAAAGGTTATACTTTTTTAAATGCTTTTGAAGTCATAAAAGAATATAATGCTTGGGCTGCGGCTAACAAATAGTCTTTGCAAGAAAACCCCAAATACCGCGTTATGCTTGTTTTTAATTGTAGTCATTTATAAAGATAAACTCCTGACAATTAAAAACTTCACAAGCCTTGTCTTTGGAGTTTTCTTATCAAAGACTTGAAAAAGACTAGTTTTCTTGCGGACACTAAATAGTAATTGAACTTTAAGAAAGAGAAGATCCCTCGTCGTCCCGATAGCAATCGGGATGCTCTGTCGGGATGACATGGAGATGGTTTTGTAAATCGGATATACTGCTCCTCAAGCTCCGCTTGAGGAGCAGTATATCCGAAAAACCTTCATGATCGACTGTCATTCCAGCGAAGTTTTAATTCTTACCAAAGAATTAAAATGACGAGGAATCTTTTTTTGAAGCACTAATGAAATTTTCACTTTTTCAAAACTATCTATTGAATCCGTTATAAATCAAGTCATTAAAAAAATTACTAAAGAAAACATTATGAAACGAATACTTTTAATTGCTTTAAGCTCATGCTTTTCAATCCTTTTTGCACAGGAAGTAAAAGTGAGCAGTACACCAGAATACACCAATCAAATTCAAGATGCGCAGTGGACAAAAGTTTTAGGTGAAGACGAAACGGGTTATTACTTACTGCGTGAATTTGGACCCGTGAACAATGCAACAATCGCATTGGAGAAATATTCTCCAGCGTTGAAATTACTTTTTACTACAAATATTCAATCTACATCTGGTACTTTTTCCGATTCTCAACTTCACCGCTATACAGAAATGAAAAACGGAAGGATTTATATCTTTTTGGAAGGATGGAACAAAGACAAACAAGAAAATTCATTCCTAGTAAAAGAAGTTTTAGAAGACGGAACAGTTGCTGAAGATTTTATCACCTTAGAAACTGAGTATGCCAAAAGTTTAATGAAAAGTGCGCGTTATACTTTGAGTTTTTCTCCAGATGGAAGTAAAATATTAGTACTGACTCAAAAGCCCTTTCAAAAGAAAGCACAAGAAGAAATCCGACTACAAGTTTTCAATACAGCAGATTTCTCTTCAATTTGGAAACAAGATTTAACTCTTGAGAATGAATCGGAGCGTTATCCAGTCAACGATATTGTACTTGACAATAACGGAATCGCTTACCTTTTAAAAGACATTAAAATTTCAAATAAAGAGCATATTTATAATTTAATTACAGCTGGAAAAGATTTTTCTAAGGTGACGAATATTGAATTAAATGAATATGCTTTAGGCGATAATAAAATGTTTATCAATCCTAAAGGAAATTTAATAATGAGCGGAATGTTGTTTCCATTGGGAGGAAGAGCTACCGATTGGCAAGGAACGTGGTTCTTTCAATCTGACAAAACAGGACAAATCATTCAGAATAAAATTGAACCATTAGGAGCAGAAATGTTACGTTTAGTTGTTTCAGAAAACAAAGCAATCAAAGAAGGCTATACGCTAGATAATTATGAATTTAAGGATGTTTTAATGAAGTCTGATGGTGGAGTTATTTTACTAGCGGAAGAGAAAAGAATATCCAAAACTGCAATTGGTCAGAATCAACCACCAACTTACCAATACGAAATATTTCATGGAAATGCGTTTGCAATTTCTTTTGATGCAAATGGAAATAGATTGTGGAATCAAGTAATTGAGAAAAAGCAAGAGGAAAAAACTTTAGATCCTAACATTGGTTTTGGTTCGTTTGCCTATCATCTAAAAGAGGATAAACTTTTTATTGTTTGGAATTATATGGACATATTTTTAGAAGCGCCATTGCAAAGGTTTCGCTTTTGGATAGACAGAGATAGAAATAAAACCAACATTGACAACCTGTTTGGAAAGGAAGCTTTATACCCAACTGTGTTGACTGTGATCAATAGTAATGGGCAACATGAATACAGCGATAGATCTTTTAATGCTTTGCCTTTATACAGTATTCAAAAACCAAATGCTTTCCCAATGGCTGTGAATCCTTCAGTGTTTTTTACTTCAGAAAAAGGGATGATTATCATTTCTCAAATGCAAGGAATTCAAGCGAAGAGGTATAAGTTTAATACGATTGAATATTAGGGTGAAAGGTTTTACATGAATTTTTCGGAGGATTTTTTGAATGAAAAGAACGATAGCTATTAAAAATCCTCCCCCTGCCCCCTCCAAAGGGGGAAATGCTCATTTACAATAACTTACATATAAAAAAGCTTAGCAACTTATTAAAATAACAAAATTTCGAATTCTAAAACATCACTATATTATTGTTTTCAAAAGAAAATATTTATTTAAAAAACATCATTAAAATCTGGGAGAATGTAATTTGGAGTTTCATTTTGAGATGAAACAACCTTAGAGATAAGAATACAAAAAGTTGCTATATTTAGAAACTTTACTTACCTTTAATTAAAATATAGAATGAAATATTTTGAAACAAGGTTTTTAAAAGACGCCGACAAGTTTATTGCTAAACTTGATAGCAAATCTGTTAAAAAATTGTTTTACAATATAGATTTAGCTGAAGAAACCAATGATCCAAAACTTTTCAAGAAATTACAAGGTGAAATTTGGGAGTTTAGGAGTAAATACTTAGGAAATCAAAATAGATTACTGGCATTTTGGGATAAAACAGAATCAACAAATACTCTAGTTTTGGCAACACACGGATTTGTTAAAAAAGAAAGTAAAGTTCCACAAAAGGAAATTGACAAAGCAATTAGAATTAGACAAGAATATTTTAATAAAAAGCAATAATTATGGCAACTGAAGAAATGAAATCATACTCATTAACCGAAATGAAGGATAAATATATTGGCGAAGTTGGTACTACTGAGAGAGATGAATATGAATATGAACTTCGTATGGATATCTTAGGAAAAATGATTAAACAAGCAAGGAAAGAACGCCAATTGACTCAAGCACAATTAGGAGAACTTATTGGTGTGCAAAAATCTCAGATTTCAAAATTAGAAAGCAGTATAAATAGCGCCACTATTGATACAGTGATTAAAGTTTTTAAAGCATTGAAAGCTGAGATAAACTTTAAAGTTAAAATTGAAAATGAGTTTATTCAACTTGTTTAAAATCTGTGACCATAAACATTCATCAATAAAAAATGTCAAGCAAAAATAAACTTGACATTTTTTAATTCTCAATTACATTTTACTACCCAAAATCCTCTTTCACAATATACTTTTCATCAATGCCTAACGCTTTCAATTCTTCTAAAACTGAATCCATCATTTTTGGCGGACCACATAAATAGATGTATTGCTTCTTTCCTTCTTCTTGGGCTTTTTTTATGATGTCCTTGTTGATGTATCCTTTTTCACAACCTTCTTTTTCTTCGTCTGAAAGTACGTTGATCATATTGTCACCTAAGATCTTCTCAAAATACTCGCGGTGAATGATGTCTTCGTATTTTTTATTTCCAAAGATAAGTTTGTTGTTTCCGATTTTATTTTCGTCTTCTAAGCTTTTAAAAATTGAAATAAACGGTGTTACTCCTGCTCCACCGGCAATAAATATTCCTTCCTCTTTGTATTCGATTGCTCCATAAACATCGCCGATATTTAGTGAATCGCCGCGTTCTAGTTTCCCAATTTGATCTGTCACTCCATCGTGGTCTGGATAAATCTTAATCACAAACTCTAATTGATTTTCTTTGGGTAATGAAGTAAATGTAAATGGACGTTTTTCATCTTCCCATTTTGGTTTTGCAATCGATACATCTGTTGCTTGTCCTGGCTGAAATGATAGATTGCTTGGCTTTTCTGCAATGATGTGCATTACGTCGTGGGTTTCTTTCTTTATGTCTAGTATTCGTACTGTTTCCATGGTCGTGTTTTTATGTTGTTAGTTAACCTTGTTTGATTGCATCAAATTAGGAAAAGGAATAAACTTATCCTAAAAAAAAGGATTCATAAATATTGATTTAGAATGTTTTAACATTAACAGTCCATTCATTTATTGAGCAGATGAAAATTCAACCGCGAAGTCGCAGAGGTTAACGCAGGAGGTCGCAAAAAAGAAAAGAGAAAAATGGAAGCTTATTATGATCTTTCTATTGAAACGACCCCAAAATAAAAAAGAGACCTATTGCTAGATCTCTTTCTCCTAATTACCGAATTGGTATTTATGTTTTTATCAAATATTCTTAGTTCAGTTTATTGCTTTACCACTTTAAATGTTGAAACTGAATTAGCAACTTTCGCTTTCACGAAATATGTTCCATTTGATAATGAAGATAGATCTACTGAAATTGAAGCGTTGTTTGTTTTTACTTCTAAAACTGCTTTTCCAGTTAAATTGTAAACGATTACATAATGATTGAGAAAAAGAATATTATAAAAAGAAAAGCTTCAAAATTAGAGACCACTTTTATTTAGCAATCCAATAGTGATTGGTTAAAAAAAGAAACAACAAGTTTACTCAAAGTGTTAAAAAGTACACTTCATATTTTTATGTTCGTGGTAATAAATCAATAAAATAAAAGTTTACAATGTCTTATAGATTGAAATCTTGCTTAATGATGTTTACATGTAGATCACTGTTATGCTGATTACCTTGTTTTTATTCAATAGAAAAGATGCTTTCTCAAAATTCGGTCGATTGCTAAAACCAATACTTTTGAAATTTGAGAAACCTATTCCTTCAATGGGTAAAATCCAGCCTTTGTCTATTTCCCCATTTTTGTTTTCATCGTGTAAAATATTGATAGCATAAGTACCACCTTTCAAAGCTTTAAATGTGAATTCCGCTGAATTGCTGTGAATATTGGCTTTTCCTATCTTAAAATATTTCTCATAATCTTCATCAGGAATACTTCCGTTTTTATTGTACAACGCAAATTGAACAACTCCAGTGTTATTTCGCAAGTCTTTCACCTCCACTTTTAAGTCATAATATTCATTACTTTGACTAAAAGTGGAAAATGAAAAAACAGTGAACAGAATGATAATTAATAGGTTTTTCATTATTTATCTTTTTGAAATTTCAATTTAATTCCGTCTACAAATGCATAAACCACAGGAACTAAATAGACTGTTAGAATCAATGAAGACAATAGTCCACCAATAATTACCCAAGCCAATCCGTTTTTCCATTCACTTCCTGAACCTGTTGCCAATGCAATCGGAAGCATACCAATAACCATGGATAAAGTGGTCATCAAAATTGGACGTAATCTTCCTTTTCCAGATTCAATTAAGGCTGTTTTGTAATCTTTTCCGTCGGCTTTTAATTGATTCGTGAAATCGACAATCAAAATGGCGTTTTTGGTGACGAGTCCCATTAACATAATCAGTCCTAGTAATGCGAACAAACTCAAGTGGCTTAATGATAAATTCAAAGCCAAGAATGCTCCAATAATTGCTACAGGAATGGAAAATAAAACTACGAATGGATAGACAAAACTGTCGTACAATGCCACAAGAATTAAGTAAATCAGTACAAAAGAAATAAGCAAAACATTTCCTAAAGCGCCGAAACTATCATTTTGACGTTTGACATCACTTCCCCAAGTCATTTCGATTCCAGCGGGTAGCGGGTGTTCTTTGACATAAGCGACCACCTCATCGGCAACTGTTCCTGATGGTTTTCCCAATGCATTTGCTGTTATTGTAACTGCGGGTTGCCTGTCTTTTCGTTCCAATAAGGAAGGAGAACTGTTCTTTTCTACTTTCGCAAATTGTTTCACTTCCAAAGCTATTCCGTTGGGATTTATAATCGGTAAATTCTCAACATCAGTTGAGTTTTCACGATTAAAACTCGCCAATTGAACACGCACTGGATATTCATTTCCTTCGTCGGTTATTGAAGCATCGTCATTTCCATTGAAAGAAGTTCTCAAACTCATTCCCACATAAGCGGTCGTTAATCCAAAACGTTGCATGAGATTTTTGTCAGGAATTACTCGGTATTCTGGACTTCCTTCTTCCACAGAAAGTAAAATGTTATCCGTTCCTGGAATGTCCTCTAAGACTTTTTGTAAACCATTTGCGGTTTCCATCACTAAATCAACATCAACTCCACTTAAAGTTATTTCAATTGGTGCTGTTCGAGGAACTAATCCCATTGCAATGACAGAATATTTAATTCCAGTATAACGCGATTCCAATTCTGTTCTCAACTGTCGCATATAGGATTCAGTTGAAATATCTCCTACTTTTTCATTCAGTTGAATCGTCATTTCTGTTCGGTAAGCTGAACCTACTCCAAGACTTCCAATTCCTGTACTTGGTCCACCGACATTACTGAATAAACTTTCAATTTCATCTTGTTGTAATATGAAATCTTCGACTTCTAAAGCTGCTTTATTGTTGTAATGAATGGAAGTGTTTTTATCGAATTCTAAACCTAGCAAGAATTTCCCTTGATCTCCGGTAGCGATTAATTCTTTCCCAATAATTCCTTGTTTCATGATGACTCCTGTCAAAGCGAAAAGAGCAAGTACAAATCCTACAAAAATCAATTTGTGATTCAATACCCATTTCAATTGTCGGCCGTACATTTCTTGTAAACTGTCCAATTGAAATTCAAACCACAACAAGAACTTGTTGAAGAAATTAGTCGGTTGTAAATCTTCTTTCTTCCCAACTCTTGATGCGAGCCAAGGGGTTAAGGTAAATCCGACCAGTAAACTCGTTAAGGTGGAGGTGATAATTACGACAGAAAACTGCTTTAACATATCCGCAACGAAAACCTGAAGGAATAAAATTGGAACGAAAACTACGATATCCACTAAAGTAATGGACAAAGCAGAAAATCCAATTTCCATTCTTCCGTCCATTGCGGCTTGGCGTTTCTCTTTCTTGCGATCGAGATGTACTTGAATGTTCTCTAAAACTACCGTTGCATCATCGACCAAAACTCCAATAATTAAGGACATCGCCAATAAAGTCATTAAGTTTAATGTATATCCTAAAATCCACATCATTGCAAAAGCAGTTACCAAAGAAGTTGGAATAGCAATCAAAACGATCAGCGAATTTCTAAAGCTTCGGAGGAATAATAGCATCACTAACGAAACCAAAATCACTGCCATAATTAAATCAAAAACCACTGAGTTTACGGCTTCAATTGTATTGTCGGTACTGTCATCTGCAATTACGAATTGAACATTTTCGCTGGCATAAGCTTCAGCAATTTTATCAAAACGTTCACGTACTTTTCTAGAAACATCAACCGCGTTGGCGTCTCCTTGTTTTTTCAAGAGAATTCCAATTCCTTCTTTTCCGTTGTAGCGACTTACAGAACTAATTTCAACTGTTTTGTCTTCAACTTTTGCGATATCTTTTACATAAATCGGATTGCCAGGCATTGGCATTGCCACCTGAACATTTTCAATTTCTTTAAGCGTATTGAACTTTCCTTTTAAACGCAAAGAGTTTTCAAATTCATCCGTTTGAATTGTTCCTGCTGGAATATCAACTCCCGATTGATTAATGGCTTGAACCACTTGCAGAATTGAAATTTTATGTTGTTTCAATAAATGTGGTTGGATATTCACTTGAACCTCTCGCCCTCGTCCACCCAACAATGTCAATTCTGCAACACCTTGAATTTGTTGAATCTGAGGAAGAAAATCATTCTTCATTTTTTGATAAAATTCCGTTTGAGGTAAATTGCTCGTTGCACTAATCGACATAATCGGTAAGTCATTTGGAGAAACTTTACTCATTTCCGGACTCAAAATATCGGCTGGTAAATCTTTTCGAATGTTATCGATATACCTTTGCGCATCTTGCATTGTATTGTCAAGATTTGTTCCGTATTTTAGATTCACAATTACAACTGAAGCATTGGGTAAAGATTTGGTTACCAAATAATCGACACCTTCTAGATTTGAAAGTGCATCTTCAATTTTTTCGCTGACTGAAGTTTCAACTTCTTCAGGATCTGCTCCAGGATATCCTGTTTTAATCACCACAACTGGCTGATTAAAATCGGGCATTAATTCATAGCTCAAGTTTTTGAAACCGATCCATCCCAAAAGGATAAATACACTAAACAAAACTATGATGAGCGATGGTCGCTTGATGGAAATTTCTGTAATATTCATTTTAATCAATTTTAAATTATGAATTACGAATTACGCATTGGGCTATCATCATTAGATTCGTCCAATTGAATAAGTCATATGTTTCTATTTTGAAGTTTGTTCTCATGATGGTTCTACAAATTTTTTAATTCGTAATTCGTAATTGAACTATTCGTAATTAACATTTACTCCATCAAACAAATTCACATATCCTTTACTAATAATTTTGTCTCCTTCTGAAAGTCCTTCTTTTACCAGAACGGACGTTCCTTCACTCGAACCAATTTGAATTGGAACTAAAACTGCTTTTCCATCCTTAACAACGTAAACTTTTGCATCATCTAATTGACCTTGAATCACAGAAAGTGGTAACACAATTCCGCTTTGTTTAGATTGCTTGTCTAAAATTACTTGACCAAACATTCCTGCACGTAATGGAGTTTCCTTGCTGTTCTGAACTTCGATTTCCACTTGATATCTCGCTGCGGGATTGGCCTTACTTCCAATAGCAATAACTTTTCCTGAGAATGCACTTTGTAGATATTGATCTGCTTTCAAAACCACCTCATCATTTAAAGCAAACTGATTGATTTCTCCTTCTGCAACGAAAGCTGTAAAACGCAAAACATTCATTTGACTTAATTGAAGTAATGGAACTCCTGGCGCAGCAAATGCACCAATTTCTACAAACTTTTGAGTAATTGTTCCGTCAAAAGGTGCACGTATTGTTGTTTTGTTGATCTGCTCTTCGATAGTTCTTTGTTGAATAATTGCTGATTGTAATTGCAATTGCATCTTCTCCAATTTCGCCTTTTGAATGGCATCCGCTTCTGTTAAAATACGGTAGCGTTCATTGTCCTTTTCTAGATCTTTTACTTGAATTTTTACGCTTTCCAATTGTAATTTCAAAAGAGAGTTGTCTAGTTCAATAAGGATTTGACCTTTTTTGACTTCACTTCCTAAATCAACGCTTACTTTATTTATTTTTCCTTGAATATCAGCATTCAACTTCACTTCACGGTTCGCCATAAAGTTTCCATCAATGGTTTGTCGTGAATCTAAATTGGAAATCTTAGCTGTTAATACGTCAACTTTTATGCTTTTGTTTTTATCGTAATGAAAAACAATTGCTTCTGTTTCAGATTTATTTTTAGCTAACTGGAAAATGGTCAACCCTACAAGTAATGCAAGTACGACAATCGTTATTATCTTTTTCATAATTTCTTTCTTTTGTGGTTAATTTTTGAGTAGGTTTCCTGATTCCTTCTTCAATTTCAAATCTGCTTTTAGGTATTCTATAATCGTGGCTAAATATTCCATTTGAGCTTTATTCACTTCAGTTTCTGCCATGATTACATCAGTTAAAGACACAATTCCTTCTTCATGTTGCAAAATGGTTTGATCATAGATTAGTTCAGCCAGTTTTAATTGCTCTTCCACAAGCTCCATTGTTCGGTTTGCATTGTCTTTCTCTTTTAATGCATTTTCAATATTGAGATTTGTTTGATCCTGAATCAATTCAAGTTGAAGTGAACTTGCATCTATTTCCAATTGCTTACTGATTACCTTTCTCTTGGTTACCATTCCATTAAAAAGTGGCATTGTCAATTGAATTCCTGCTAAACCTTTTGGATAAAAATTCAAGAATTGATTAGGCTCTCGGTCATAACCATAACCTGTTATTCCATAAGTTGCAAATGCATTTAAAGAAGGTAAATACCTTGTTTTTTGAAGTGTATTGATTTGTGTTTGGAGTAACTGATTCCTAGCTTCCGCCAATTGCACAGAAAGTGAAGATTCAGTTTCATAATTTTCTATCTTTTCAAAATCAATTCCTTTTTCAATTTCAATGTTTTCAGCCAATGGTTTGCCCATTAAAAACTTAAGGATGTTCATCACATTATCATATTTTACTGCAGCAGATTCTCGTTCTTTTTCGAGTTGAAGTAATTTTAAATGTGCTCTATTCACATCCGTTCCTACTAGCAAATCTTGTGATTGAAGTAACTCAACATTCTTTAGTAGTTGTTTTGCATTGATGATATTTGAATCTATAAAACTTAAACTTTGTGCTAAGATCTGCGCATTATAATAGACTGTAGAAACTTCAAAAAAGACTTCTTCTTTCGATTTTAAATTTTGGATTCTTGTTAGTTCAGTCGCTGCTCTTGTGGTTTTTATATTTCCATATAATTCTGGATTATAAATAGGAATAGCTAAAGTTAAATCAGCATTCAAATGATGTGGAACACCAAATTGCGCTTCTTTAAACTGACCTTCAGGTCCGCCAAAAACGCTCATTGGCATTAACTGATAAGGTAAATCAGTGAAATACTTATAATCTGCATTGAGATGCAATTTAGGATTTCTATAACCTTCTACAACCCTTTCCTGCTGCTGACTCGATTCCATTTCCAAAGAATTTATTCGCAATCGTTTATTGTGCACTTCTGCCGAGTCAATACATTGCTGTAAGTTCCAAGTTTGTGCATGAGCTATTTGGAAAAAAGATACTATAAAAAGCAATCCTAAAACCATTTGTTTGTGAGCGCTTACTAACATTTTATTTAAATTTTTTATTTAAGCAAGACCTTATTCGATGCACTACTTAAAATGCTCTCGAACAAGGTTTTATATTTTGGCAATATTTTAATTAATGACCTAATTAAAATACTTATGGTACTCATTATAAGATTCCATAAGTGATTTAACATTATGATTCGCCTGATCCATAGTTTCTGTATTCTGCAATTCTTTTGTTAATTCTAGGTGCGGATGTAACCACTTGTGCAGTTCATCATGACTTGTTCCGTCCATTGTGCAGCTAGAAATCAATTGTTTATTTTGCGCGGCAACATTTTCTGCTAAACTCTTAAAATCTTCGTCTCCAGAATCAAGATAAGTTGTAACAAGCTCTTGACCTTTCATTACAAAAGGCTTCATCTCTTCGTTAACCTTCCATTTCTCACCATTATTTAATGCGATTTCGCCATGATCGTGACTAGCCTCAGCTGATGGGTGTTCTTCTCCAGCTGAATGCTCTTGTTCAACTGTTTCTTGTGGTTCTGCTTCAGTTGTATTATCACAACTCGTTAAAAATGCCAAACCAAAAATTCCTAATGTTAGAATTACGTGTTTCATATTTTCTGTTATTTGCTTTTTATTAAAATTAAATTCGTTTCAATCATGTTTTTACCGTAGTGCAATATATCAAATTCAAAATTAGCCGTTCGCCATTTATACATTAATAAACGCAAAGAACCCATAATTACATGCATTAAATCTTCTGTAGTAATTGCATTTGTAAAAACTCCTTCCTTCTGCCCTTGTAAAACAACAGGCATTAAGTATTTCATTTTCACTTGCATTATTTTATTAATCGCTTGATTAACATTTTTACTTCCTTCTAAAAGTCCATCAGAAAAAACAGCAACTGCAAAATGAGGATTTTGATTAAAAAAGTTGAACTGACTTTCGAATAAAGCTCTGAATCGATCTTCAATTGAACCATCCGTTGAAAGGGAACTTTTAAAACGTCCATCCATATTGTCGGCTAAATAAGTTAACATTCCAATAATGATTTCCTCCTTACTCGCAAAATGCCTGTAAACTGCGCTTTCAGAAAATTTCATTTCCTTTGCCAGGTTTTTGATGGTTAAACCATGAATCCCTGAAGCCGTAAGAATCTTTCCTGCAGCTGTAATTATTTCTTGTTGTCTTTCTGTTATATCCATCTTGTTTGTGAATGATCACTCACAAAGGTATTCTAAAAATTCAATTAAACAATAAGTTTCAATATTTTATTTCTTAACTCACACAGGAAGAGGAATTATGATTAGTAAAACATGAGACACAAACCGAAGCAAATTCGGGTACATTTAGATTTTCGAATAATCTTTAAAAAACTTATTCTATATTTGCGGTATGATTAACAAAATTGAAAACAACATTTGGTGGCTAATGGATAATACTATCTAGAGAAGCGCTGTATAACGATATTTAAAAAGATCTGCTTCTAGCAGGTCTTTTTTTTTGCAATAAAAACAACATAATGATTTTAATAACAAACAAAAATTGGTGGTGGAACTTTAATGATTTTAGGATCTAAGAAGTCGCTATTGAATATACCCATATTTATAAAAGCCTGCTTCTTGCAGGCTTTTTTTATGCTCAAAAATTAAAATAATGAAATATAAAATTCACACCAAGTACCAGAAGAAACTGGCAGACCTTTATACTCCAGTCAACATTTACAATAAGCTGCGGGATCAATTCCCGAGTGCTTTACTACTGGAAAGCGCAGATTATCATGACCGCACAGACAGCAAAAGTTTTATTTGTTTGGAGCCTATTGCTGGTTTTGAAGCCCAAGGAAATAAATACAAATACAATTTCCCTGATCAAGAAGAGGTAAAAATAAAAGTAGAAAAATCAAGTCAGGTTTTTACAGCTTTTCAAGAATTCATATCGCAATTCGAACACAGTACAACAAATCTTCCATTTAACATTCAAGGATTGTGGGGATACTCTTCTTTTGAAGCTGTCCAATACATGGAGGATATTGAAATGAATTTAGAGAGAAGTGAACTCAAAGACAATCCAGATTTAAAATATCAATTGTTTAAATATGTATTGATTTTCGACCATTTCAAAAATGAAATTTACATCACCCACAACGAGGTCAATAAAGGAACTGACTTTGAAGATAATATTGAATCTATCATTCAAATCATCAACACCAATAACTTACCGAATTTCTCTTTTTCCACCGTAAATAAAGAAACTTCAAACGTTTCAGATGAAGAATATATAGAAATGGTGAAACAAGGAATTCACCATTGTAAAATTGGTGATACTTTTCAATTGGTACTTTCTCGTGAATTTCAACAAAAATTTAAAGGAGATGACTTTAATTTGTACCGTTGTTTAAGAAGTATAAATCCTTCTTCTTACCTCTTCTATTTCGATTATGGAGACTTTAAAATCTTTGGAGCATCGCCAGAATCTCAATTGCAAGTGCACAATGGTGAAGCTTCAATTAATCCTATTGCCGGAACTGTTTTACGCGGAGATTCGCAAGAAGAAGACAGAAAACGTGCTGAAGAACTAAAGAAGAATCCAAAAGAAATGTCTGAGCACGTTATGTTGGTGGATTTAGCGAGAAATGACTTGAGTAAGAATTCAGATAAGGTTACCATTGAAAGTTATGCTGAAATTCAATTTTTCTCACATGTTATTCACATGGTGAGCAAGGTGAAAGGAAAATTGCAAAAAGATGTAAAGGGCTTACAAGTTTACGGGGATACTTTTCCTGCGGGGACATTATCTGGAGCACCAAAATACAAAGCTTTAAAACTCATCGACAAGTATGAGAAAACGACACGTAACTTTTACGGTGGAGCAATCGGTTTCTTTGGGTTTGATGGAAGCATTAATCATGCAATTATCATTCGTTCGGTATTGAGTAAAAACAACACATTAGTATACCAAGCTGGCGCAGGAATCGTTTCGGACAGCACACCGGAAGGAGAACTCCAAGAGGTCAATAATAAAATTACAGCAATCAGAAAAGCGATTCAAAAAGCAAATGAATTATGAAAATACTCGTCATCGACAACTACGATAGTTTCACATATAACCTCGTTTATATTCTTCGTCAAGAATCAAACAATGTTGAGGTCTACAGAAACGATAAAATTACACCTGCAGCATGTTTGAATTATGATGTGATTGTTCTTTCGCCTGGACCTGGAATTCCAGAAAATGCAGGAAACCTTATGCAAATTATAAGTACTTGTGCTGGGAAGGTTCCAATTTTAGGGATATGCTTAGGACATCAAGCGATAGCAGAATATTTAGGAGGGAAACTCCGCATGCTTTCAGAAGTCTATCATGGTGTTCAGTCAGAAGTAAGTTTAAACCATTCGGATTTATTATTGTTCGAAGGACTTCCATTAACATTTGAAGCAGGTCGATACCACTCGTGGGATATTGATGAAACCCAAGGAGGAGATTTTGAGATCATTGCTAAAACAGAAGACAACAGCATCATGGCGATCCAAAACATCCAACAAAAACTTTATGGAATACAATTTCATCCAGAGAGTATTCTGACTCCAGATGGAGATGTAATCATTCGCAATTTTCTAAACATTTGTAAAGAAGAAGCATCATGAAAAAAATATTAGAAAAACTATTTAAACAGCAATACCTCACAGAAAGTGAAGCCAAACAAGTGCTGGGTGAAATTTCTGAAGGGAAATATAATCCTTATGAAATCAGTGCATTTTTGACGGTTTTCAAGATGAGAAATATCACTGTAGATGAATTAAAAGGATTCAGAAACTGTTTACAAGAAAGATGCATCGGTATTGATTTGGATGAGTTCGATGCTGTGGATTTATGTGGAACGGGGGGTGATGGCAAAGACACTTTCAACGTAAGTACCTTGGCTTCTTTTGTAGTGGCTAGCGCTGGGTACAAAGTAGCTAAACATGGAAATTATGGAGTAAGCTCAACTTGTGGATCTTCGAATGTGATGGAATATTTAGGATATGAATTCACCGCTGATGCTGATGTGCTTAAAAAGCAAATCGATAAAAGCGGAATTTGTTTTTTACATGCGCCTCTGTTTCATCCAGCAATGAAAGAAGTTGCTCCCATTCGTAAGAACATTGGTGTGCCTACTTTCTTCAATATGCTTGGACCTATGGTAAATCCTTCCTTTCCAAAAAAGCAATTGGTAGGCGTGTTTTCTTTACAACTTCAACGCTACTATAAATATATTTATGAGCAAGAAAATATAGAATACCGCATCGTTCATTCTTTAGATGGTTATGACGAAATCAGCTTAACTGGACCAGCAAAAATCGTGAGTCCGGATAAAGAAATCATGATTAATCCAAAAGATATTTACGAAAACAAGATTACCCCAGAAGAATTGAAAGGAGGAAAAGACATTCAAGCATCCGCTCAATTATTTATGCAAATCCTTGAAGGAAAAGGAACAGCAGCTCAAAATGCAGTGGTAACCGCAAACGCAGCAATGGCTATTCAATGTTATCACCAAGACCAAGACTTATCAATTTCATTAAAAATCGCAGAAGAATCTTTAAAAAGTAAAGCTGCACTACAAACATTTAAAACACTTATCTCATTATGAATATTTTAGAACAAATTGTAGACTACAAAAGACAAGTAGTTCAAGAATCAAAAGGACTCATTACCATCAAACGTTTGGAGCAAAGTATCTTTTTCGAAACGACTCCAGTATCGATGAAAACTTACTTAACCAGAGAAGATAAAGTAGGGATTATCGCAGAAATTAAGAGGAGCTCTCCAAGTACAGGAGTCATAAACAATCGAATAGATGTAGAGAAATTAAGCATCGATTATATGCAAGCCGGAGCTTCAGCTTTATCTGTTTTAACAGATGCTCAGTATTTCGGAGGAAGTAACATTGATTTAGAAATCGCTCGGAAAAACAACTTCTGCCCTATTCTTAGAAAGGATTTTATCATTGATGAATATCAAATTATAGAAGCAAAAAGTATTGGAGCAGATTGTATTTTATTGATTGCTGCTTGCTTATCACCTCAAGAATGTAAAAATCTAGCTGCATTTGCAAAAAGCTTAAAGTTAGAAGTGCTTTTAGAAGTTCAGGTAAAAGAAGAAATTGAAAGCCATTTTAATGTAAATATTGACATTATTGGAGTAAACAATAGAAATTTGAAAGACTTCACAACCAATATTTCAAATAGCGTGGAGTTGTTTGAATTCCTTCCCAAAGAACTAGTAAAAATCAGCGAAAGCGGCATTAAAACAGCAGAACAAATGGTAGAACTTAAAAAGGCTGGGTTTGATGGATTTCTGATTGGTGGATACTTTATGCAATACGATGATCCAGGTCAAGCTTGCAAAACTTTAATTGAAAATTATAAATCCCTTATCAAATGAAAATAAAAGTTTGTGGGATGAAATATCCTGAAAATATCAAAGCGATTCAAAAGCTGAAGCCTGATTTTATAGGATTTATATTCTATGAGAAATCACCGCGATTGGTGGATGAAGAACTCTTGCGGAAAATAGATACTACTGATAAAAAGATTTCTACAGTAGGTGTTTTTGTGAATGCTTCAATTACCGAAATCACAAAGAAGGTAAATGACTTTTCTTTTGACTATGTCCAATTGCACGGAAATGAATCCGCTGAATTTGTAAAGGAACTTAATGAAGAAGGAATTCAGATCATCAAGGCATTTCAAATCGATGAAAATTTCAATTGGAATCTTCTTACATCTTACCAAGATTCAGTGAATTACTTCCTTTTTGATACTCCTACAAAAAATTATGGTGGAAGCGGGAAAAAATTCAATTGGGAAACGCTTAATAATTATACGCAAACCAAACCTTTCTTCCTCAGTGGAGGGATTGGAATAAATGATATTCAAGAAATAAAAACCCTCAAGTCTCCTCTTTTATTTGGGATAGATGTCAACAGTAAATTCGAGACAGCACCAGGAGAAAAGGATGAGGAACTCATAAAAACAATGATTAATCAAATCAGAGATGAAAGAAAATTATAATGTAAACCAAGAAGGATTCTACGGAGAATATGGAGGAGCTTTTGTTCCAGAAATGCTCTATCCAAATGTTGAAGAATTGCAAAAATCCTATTTAGGAATCATTCAATCTGCAGATTTTCAAGAGGAGTTAAATCAACTGCTCCAAGATTATGTGGGTAGACCAACACCTTTGTATTTTGCCAAAAGATTGAGTGAACACTACGGCGCAAAAATCTATTTAAAACGAGAAGACTTATGTCATACAGGAGCGCATAAAATCAACAATGCTTTAGGTCAGATCTTATTGGCAAAAAGACTGAATAAAACCAGGATAATCGCTGAAACTGGAGCAGGTCAACACGGAGTAGCAACAGCAACTGCTTGTGCATTGATGGGAATTGAATGCTGCATCTTTATGGGCGCAAAAGACATTGAAAGACAAGCACCAAACGTTGCGCGAATGAAAATGCTAGGTGCTGAAATCGTTCCTGTTCATAGCGGAAGTAAAACTTTAAAAGACGCAACAAACGAAGCAATTAGAGATTGGATCAACAATCCGGTGGATACACATTACATCATTGGATCTGTCGTTGGTCCTCACCCTTATCCTGATATGGTAGCAAGATTTCAAGCCATTATTAGTAAGGAAATTAAAAAACAAATTGATGGAAATCCAACACACATTATTGCTTGTATTGGTGGAGGAAGTAATGCAATTGGAGCGTTTTATCATTATTTAGATGAGCAAGACGTTCAACTGATCGGTGTTGAAGCTGCAGGATTAGGAATTGAAACAGACCAAACTGCTGCTACATTAGCATTGGGAACCCAAGGTATAATCCATGCTTGCATGACGACTTTACTTCAAACAATAGACGGCCAAATAATTGAACCTTACAGTATTTCTGCAGGATTAGACTACCCTGGTGTTGGACCTCAACACGCACATTTACATCAAACCAAAAGAGTCCATTATGCAAGTGTTACAGATCAAGAAGCGATTAAAGCGGCACATTTTCTTTCTCGTACTGAGGGAATTATTCCAGCTTTAGAAACCTCACATGCTTTGGCTTATTTGGATAAAATGGACATCAAATCAACGGATAAAATTGTCATCAATCTAAGTGGTAGAGGTGATAAAGATTTAGAAACATTAATTAAAACACTTCCATAAGATGTTAAAAGATTTATTTAAAAATAGAACAACGCCATTGCTTAATATTTACTTTACTGCAGGATTTCCACAACTAGACAGTATGCCTCAAGTTTTAAAAACACTTGAAGAAGCTGGCGTGGATATGGTCGAAATTGGAATGCCCTATTCAGATCCGTTGAGCGATGGTCCGACCATTCAAAAAAGCAGTGAAATTGCAATTCGAAATGGAATAACAACAGATTTGATTTTTGAACAATTGTTTAAAAGTGAATCAAAAATTCCAAAAGTGATGATGGGCTACTTCAATGCTGTTTATCAATACGGAGTAGAGAAATTCTGCAAAAACTGCCAGAAAAATAACATTGAAGGTGTTATTCTCCCAGATTTACCGATTCCAGTCTATTTAGAAAAGTACAAAGTCATTTTTGAGCAATATGGAATCACTCCAATTTTTCTAATTACTCCGGAAACGAGCGCAGAACGTATTCGTTATATCGATGATTGCAGTTCAACATTTATTTATGCTGTAAGTAGTTCAAGTACTACTGGAAAAGGAACGGGAATAAAGTCTGCAGAAGCTTATCTGGAAAGACTTCAAGCCATGCAATTAAAGAATCCAATCTTGGTGGGTTTTAATATTTCAAACAAAGAAGATTTCGATTTTGCTACACAATACGCTGCTGGAGGAATCATTGGAAGTGCCTTTATTAAAAGCATAAATGAAACCGGAAATTTAGAAAAAGACATTCAATTATTTATTCAATCCATTCGACCAAAAAATAAGCGTTATGATTATACAACTAAAAAAAGACATCAAGCCCAATCAAAGGTTGGACTTAGAACAAGGTTTAAATGAATTGAGAATAGAATTCTATCCTGTAGTCACACAAATGGGAACCTATTTCATTTGTACACCAAAACAAGAGTTTGACATTCGTAAAATCGGCTATTTTAAAGGAATTAGTGATGTTCACAGGGTAACTGGAAATCATAAAATGGTGAGCAGCAAATGGAAAGTAGACCGCACTATAATTGACTGTGGAGACGGTGTATTGATTGGCGACAATAACTTAGCAATGATGGCTGGACCATGCAGTATTGAAAGTGAAGAACAAATCAATGATACTGTTGAATCGCTGCTAAAAAATGGAGTTCGTATAATGAGAGGAGGAGTTTACAAACCAAGAACGAGTCCATACAGTTTTAGAGGATTGGGAATGGAAGGGTTGAAAATGTTCTATGAGGCGTGTAACAAAAACGGAATCAAAATCATTACGGAAGTGATGGAGTCTGCACAAATTGAAGACATGATGCCGTATGTTGATATATTCCAAGTGGGAGCCAGAAATGCGCAGAACTTCAATTTGCTTGAAGCATTAGGCGAAATTGACAAGCCTGTACTTTTAAAACGAGGAATTAGCGGAACCATTGACGAATTACTTTATTCTGCAGAGTATGTTTTTAAAAGTGGTAACGAAAAACTGATTCTTTGTGAACGAGGAATCAGAACTTTTGAAAGTGCGTACAGGAATACTTTAGATTTAAATGCTGTTCCTATTCTAAAAGAAAAATCACATTTACCAGTCGTTGTGGATCCCTCTCATGGAATTGGAATTAGGAAACATGTGATTCAAATGGCTTTGGCTTCGGCAGCTGTTGGAGCGGATGGCTTAGTGATTGAAACTCATAAAACACCAGAGAAAGCAACCACAGATGGACAACAAACTTTATCGTTTAAAGAATTTGATGAACTGATGTTGAAGCTTAAAAAGTTGAAAGAGATTTTTTAGTGAAACTTTAGAGCAACAAAAAACGGGTGAACAATATGCTCACCCGTTTTCAAAATATTTAATCAATTGAAAGTTCTATTATATCTTCATTCCTTTGACAACTCTGTCTTTACGTTGGTTTTTCTTCCAGTTCTTCAATTTTACCATCAAGTAAGCAGAAGCACTTTGTCTCACTGCATAATAAACTGAACCTCCGTAATCCAATTCACCTTTTCCGTTTGCCCATTGTGCAACAAGGTAAAATCTTCCATTTGAAATATTCTGACGTTCAGCAAAACGCAACACCCGACCATCTCCCAATTCAAATCTAATTTGAACTGTTCCGTCATCTTCCATTTGTTCGAAAACACAAGGACGGTTTGCTGGAATAACTATTCTTTCAGATGTTGAACGCTCTGAAGTTACAAGCTCTCCTGACTGTCCAGTTGTAGCAATTTTTGATTCTTTATCGCTTCTTTCTAAAATGATAATTTCAGAAGTATAAAACTGAACTTTTTTTAGCTTGTCAGGTGTCAACTCAAATTCTGCTTTAATCTTCGTAGTATATGGCACTTTCGTAGCGCAACTTCCCAATATGACAACAGTTAATAATGCGATTAAAATTTTCATTCTTTATGTTTTTATAATTTCTTATTCTAGTACGAAAGTAGTAACAAATAACGTTCCAATACGTTAATTAATCAATAAATTACATCCTCGGATATCACTGAGGTCGAATCTGCCTAATATTTTAAATCGATTTCCTTCTTGAACTCCTAAATCATCAGTAGCAATAAAAGAACAACTATAAAAGTTCGCTAAATCAATAACGTTTACTCCGCCTGTTTTCCCTTCTTTCCGAATGGATAGTGGATCATTTACATCTCTCATTATAACTTTCATCCAGTTTGGAGAAGTGAAATATTCCGTTCCATCGGTATAACCTTGCGATAAAAGTTCAGTCATTCCATATTCTGAATAAATGTGTGGAACATTTAATCCATCACATAACACTTGGTGCAATTCTTCTTTAATCATTTCTTTTCGACGACCTTTCATTCCTCCAGTTTCAAGAATAATTACACCAGATAAATCAGCTCTTTTTTCTGCTAGATCGAGTAAAGCATAAGAAACTCCAAATAAAATGATTTTCTTATCTGCTTGCTTAGCTTTTTGAATTGCTTGAATAAGTGAATCCATGTCAGATAAATAAAATCCAGATAACGGATGATTAGATGCTTTCACCAAATGATCTACCATATATACAAGTGAAGATTCTCCTTGCTCTATATAGTTAGGAAGTAAAGCTAATATAATTGCGTCTTTCGGATTTGCAATCTGTTTAGAAAAGGTATCCATGAAAGAATCCACATAAATTTCTGGAGCCGCAATATAATGTTGACTTCTTATACTTTGTGTTGTTCCCGAACTTTTAAAAACGATCAACTCCTCATCTGTGATTTCATCCGAAAGAATTTTATGTGTTTTAAAAAAGGAAATTGGCAAAAACGGAATCTCTTTATAATGTGTAGGTGCTTTTCTGCCAAGTGCGTCACAAAATTGTCTGTAAATAGAAACGTGATCATATTGATATTGAAAAACGGCCAAAGCTTTTTGATTAAAATCCGCGTCAGAATCTATTTCAAATAAGAGTTTTAAAAGAGGATTTTTTTTCAACACTGCGTTTGTTTGAGTTAAATTCAAATAGCAAAAATACGCAATTCAATTCTTCTAAAAAAGAATAGGAGCTCAGAACTGGCGTTCAAAGCTCCTATCACACTAATCAACCTAACCTACTACTACTGATACAAATTTACTTTATTTAGTTCTAACAATACAAGTTTATTCTAATTATTTTAAAAGCTTAGCTTTACAATAAACCAGTATAATATTACATTAGTCGATAAAATCACTTTGTTTGTCGAAAAACTAGACTGTTAAAACGTTTCACAAGAAAAGTTAAATCGTATAAAATGAGATTTCTAAGATTAAAACAATTAAAACAGGTCTATTTTTAAATTTAGCTTTCCAATAAATAATGAATTTTCTTCAACTTACCCTTCTAATTTTTAGCCGAATAAGACTTTTTAGATCAAAAAATACCATTTTACGAATTCTAATAATTGAATTTTCCAACCCTTTTTAAGCGAAGGGGATCTTATTTAGAATTATATAATGTTGTATGAAACATTCGATTTATATAGATTTTCAAATGAATAGAAAAATACGGAATTAGACAATCTTAAAAAATGGGTTTAATGTTTGATAGAAAAAACATCAACAACAATTAAATAGTTGCAGAAATTCGATACTTAGAAATAAGCAGTACAACAGAATTCATTAGCTTTACTTTTTTAAAATCAGATGAGAAGAACATATATTACTTTATTATTAACAGGACTTCTGTTTAGTCTAACAGGTTGTTTTGAACTTATTGAAGACACGACTTTAAATAGTGATGGTTCTGGAAGCTACAAGTTAACTATCAATTTGAGTGCAAGCACCACTAAGGTAAATTCAATTATGGCGATGGACAGCATAAAAGGCACAAAAGTTCCTTCTCGTTCAGAGCTTCAAACGCAATTACAGAGTTACATGAAAAACCTAAACACCAAAGAGGGAATTTCTAATGCAAAAGCAGATTTGAATACTGAAAACTGGATTTTGAATCTGAATATAGATTTTGAATCTTTGGCTTCACTACGAAAAGGAATGATTGCTTTATCTGAGGATATCAATAAAAAACCAGCCAATGAAAAGGTCAATAATATCATTTTGAGTTTTAGTGAAAATGTTTACAAAAGAAAAATCGGAACCTTGATCCCTGCTGATTGGCAAGAGAAAGTACGTAAAAATGAAGATTTCGCTTTATTAAAGGACGGGAAATGTGTTTTTATTCAACGCTTTGATAAAGAAATAATCAATGTAAGTTCTGAAGATGTTCGAATTGCAAAAAGCAAAAAAGCAGCCATGTTACAACTTACTCCTTTAATGTTGGTGAACACTCCAGAAAAGATAGATTATATTATTACTACAAAACGTTAAAGACTTAATTTTTAATAAATAAGTAAGTCTTTTTTTACTTAATTTCGCAGCATAAATTAGAATATAAAATGAGAAAATTTATTACCGCACTACTTTTTATTGCCATTACTGTTTCTTTAAAAAGTCAAGTCAATCAAATGGTTTCCGATTCCGCATATTTCGTAATGGAAATAGATCTGGGAAAAGTTGTGAAATCGGTTCCTTTAGAAGAAATCAATAAATTAGAATTCGTACAGTCTTTAATTAAACAGTTTGGCGATGAATCAAACAAAATCAAGGACCTTTCGAATCTAGGAGTTGATTTTTCATCAAAGTTAATTGTCTTCAATCTAGACAGAGAAGCTTATTCATCTGTCTCAGTGATCGTGCCTTTAAAGGAAAGACAAAAATTCCTTAAATTATTTCCTTTAGATCAGCAGAAGGTTTTAAAGAAAAATGGTTCTATTGTAAGAGATGAATTGATTATTTCTCTCACAGAATCTACTTGTATAATGAGCATGGTTAAATGGAGCAACGATTTCTTCCGTGAAAAAACAAGAATTATTTTTGAAGAAAATGATTGGGAACTTCCAGACAATTATTACTATTATGATCAATACGATTACATAGAAGATGACTTTTATGGTGTGGAAGAAGCTGAAGAAACAATTGAATATGAAGAAAATTATATTGAAGAAGAGTATGAAGAAGCTGTCGAAGTAGAATCTATTGATGACGCAGGAGAAGATTATTATGAAGAAGAGGAAATCATTTCTGAATATGAAATTCTACAAATGGAATTGGAGACTAAATTTCAACGCATTATGGACTCCATTACTACAATTGAGAAATCAAAAATTGTAAAACATCATGTTGGTTTAATTAATAATCCAAAAAACAATCTTCATTCAACTGATGAATTATATAGAAAAGTGAGTAGTCAAAATGCGGATGCTAAAATCTATATGAATCCGCTAATGAATATTAACTTGATGAATGACTTCATGTATTATCCAATCAGAGACTACATGGAAGATGAATTGAAGGAAATGAGACAATTTGCATTCATCAACTTCACACCGGAAGGAATTGAATTGGATTGGAAAATTCAAGTTTCTGATAATCTTGGTGCGGTTATGAAAGCAGCTTCATCTAAAAAATTAGATAAAAAACTCTTGAAATACATACCAGATTATGCTCAAGGAATTGCTTTGTATAATGTAAATGGATTTGGTGCTTATGAGAAATTCAAAGAGATTTATATGCCAAAACTAGATGAGTCAGACAATGCTGAAATGCTTTTGGCTTCCGCGATTTGGTCAACAATGGATGAATTCATCGATGTGGAAGCAGTAGCATCTGTTTATCCTCCAAAAATATTGGTTTCTTATGCTGGGTTTAAAGAAGTGGAACTTTCAAGAGTAACTTATGCTTATGACGAGGAGTCATTTGAATATACTGAAGTCGACACTACCTACATGGAAAAAATTCCAATGATGACATTTGTTCTATCTAATGAACGCGCCTATCTTTTAAAGAAATACTTGAAAGCATTCCAAAAATTAGAATCAGAGAAAGTTATAAATAACGGAACTTATTATACTATCGTTGATGGACCAATGCAATTAGGAATTCCTTACTATATCGCTATTAAGGATGACATTATCATTGTAACAAATGACGAAAGCGTTGTTTTAGAACATTTGGATGGATACTCCAAAAAAGCATTTGATCGCAAGATTTACAAGAAAGCTAAAAAAGCTAAAATGTTTTATGCACATATCGATTTCTCTACAATCGCAAAAGATGTTTCTGATTTAGGATTGATTTATGACAATGATAAATACATGAGGTTATTTTATGATAAAACAGGGGAAGTAGATGTTGAAATGACTTCGATTTCTAAAAACCAAGCACATTATAAAGTAAGTATAAACACCAACGAAAAGTATGAAAATGGTGGGTATTTCTTATTTGAATTAATGAATTCTATTTACTTATACAGTAAATAAAGCGTTTTCTAAATGGCTAAAAAAACTAAAGTCACCATCGCTGCTCTAGCTATTCTGATCGGAATGGTGGCTTTAATTTTTTACTTTTCTAAACAAAAGAAAGAAGAGCAATTTCAACTCATTGAGCATGTTTCAGAAAAAGACATTGCTTATCACACTAATTTTATTGAGTTTATAAATGAAGCGATTCGCTATAATTCAAAGGTTGAAAAAAGCATAACCAACAACATCGCATTAAATGAATTTAAAAGCACGCTGTTAAAATCTGGTTTAAAATTAGAGCATACTTATATTACTTATTCTTGGTCGAACGAAAAATACGCCTCGTTTTATGCGGAAATTATCGACACAACACAATTTGAAGAAGCGTTTACAAAGTTTTCTGAACTCTTCAATTTGAAGCTATTGAAAGAGAAATCAAATCTCTACATTTCTGGAAACACCGCAATAAGTGCAGAAAAACATTCAAAATACATAAAACTAAATTTTGGAGATGGAGCTTTGAATGCTTTGTCAGATTCTAAAAATAAATCAAGTGACTTCTATAGAAAACTATTGGCTAAACCGAATTTAGGAATAGTAAATACTACAGGAACTCCAAGTATAGATTCAACAGATTATGCAACGTTTTCATATTCGTACACTGAAGATTTAAACTTTACACTGGACTGGAAAGTGGCGAAAAACCATCCATTAAGATTAAATTCGAACACGACAATTCCTGTTTATCCCTCTCAGAAAAACAACGTAAATGTCGCTATAGGTCTAGATTTAGATTATTTGATTTTAAATTTGAACCCTTATTTAAAAGAAAAAGGTAAATCTGTTATTGATCAACTCCCCCAAGCTTTTAAACAATTACTGGAATTATGGAACGGCCAAGCTTCGTTGGAACTCGGAGGAAAATCTGTTCATGAAACAATTCAATACGTAACAGAATTTGATGATGATTTTAATCAGGTAGAAACGAAAATCGTTAAAGTGGACAGCATTCCTGATGTTGGAATATATTGGGGAAGCGCTCAACCAAAAGAAAGCTTGGCTTTGATTTACAAATTGCCCAATGTAAAACCGGACAAAGACAAATTACAAATTGCATTACTTCCGTCTTTGATTACAAAAACTGAAGGAAACAGCCTAAAAGCAAGCACGCAATTGGCTGACTTTAAAGATCAAGAAATAACAAATCTACTTTATTTAAACCTTGGAATCCCAGGAATTAATGGAACAATTCAAATAGAAAAAACAAGCAACGAGAATGTTCGCTTTCAGCTTAGTTTAAAAGATTGGAGCGCATTAAAAGAACCTAAAAACTTTAAGATTTCATCTTTTTGGTAATTCGGTAAGTTTAAAATCCCTACTCTCCGTCTGGAAGAAATAAACGCTTCAATTCCGTTGCATCTTGTGGATTCATTTTACCCGCTAAAATCAAACTCAACTGCTTTCTTCGCAAAGCACCATCATAACGGTCAATCTCCTCTTCGGTTTCTGGTTCAATTTGAGGAACACTAATTGGTCCACCATTTTGATCAACAGCCACAAAAGTATAAATCGCTTCATTGAGTTTTGAGCGTACTCCAGATACTTGATTTTCAGTAAAAACATCGATAAAAACCTCCATTGAACTTGTAAAAGCACGAGAAACTTTTGCTTCTAAAGTTACCACATCAGACTCTTTAATTGGCGAACCGAAAGACACGTTATTTACAGATGCCGTCACCACTACTCTCCTACTGTGGCGCTGTGCAGAAATTGCCGCTGTGACATCCATCCAACCCAAAAGCTGACCTCCAAATAAATTCCCATGAGGATTAGTATCGTTAGGCAATACAATTTTTGTTGTTACAGTCAATGATTCTTTTGGCGTTTTCGTTTTCATCTGATAATTTTTTACAAAATTAATACAAGATGGAGACTTATAGGTTAAAGAAAGATAAATAATTGGGTTTATGTTAATCAAGCACATTTTAGAGGGCAGAACGCTGTTATTACAATACAATATCCTGCTCCGAATGTTCCTAATATCATATTCTTATATTTACATTATTTTACTTCAAAAGATAAATCCTCAATTTTATCCAAATAATAATTGAGATCAGTATAAGCTTGATCTGCTTTTTCAACATCATAATACATTTGCCAACTTTCGTGCGGAAGGACTACTGGATATGGCCCTAAAACCAATCCGTTTTCCAACAATACTAATGTTATAGGCTGGCTACTTCCTTCTAATTCAGTGATCTTGTACGACTCATATAAATCATCTGAGTCAATTAATTCTTCTATTATAAATTGACTAGTGTCATTAGAACCATATTCATTTTGAAGTCTAAACTCTACAACCTCTGTATCCACATCAAGTATCATCCTACTATACATTCTCATTGAAGCATTTTTGTGAGCTAAATAACTTACGTAATTATATTCACCCATAACAACGAACCTTTCTTTACCTCTCTTACTTTTTTCTAGAAAGTTATTTGACACTTCAACTTCTTGAATATCCTCAACAGATTTATTATCTTCTGAGCTGCAACTTGACACAAGTATCGAAATTATGACACCAACTACTATTATTATTTTCATTTATCTAATAATTTATTAATACTCTATTTAACAACAATTCTGTTATCTAAATTCTATTTCATTGAAATGATTGTTCCATTTTTTCCAACTAAAAAAGCTACTTGTATGTTTTATGAAATTTATTTCCAAATCTCTGCCATCAATCTTCAATTTTAAAAGTCTATGCTTTTGACGAGAAGATATTGATTTAACAATCTTTATTTTTTCAAAGTCAACACCTAACTCATTTAATATCAAATCATAGTTATCACAAACTTTCGAACCGATAAATAACACCTTTTTAGGTTGGAGAATGCTAATCACGTTAAGGAAAACCTTCCAACCCTCTTTAATCTGAACTTTTGAAGGTCTTTTAGAGATATCTACCATCGGCTCTTGAATGAAATTATAGAACGCAAATTGATTCCACGTTTCTTTCCGTAACTCCACACTATTTGATGCAATGCCATCTAGTGCAAGATTTAAGTTGCGAAATAAAGTTCCACTTCTTTTATCCTTTGTTAAGTATTGTATTGCTAGTTCATTAACAACTATTCTCGTAAATTCAGGGTTTTTATGCTTTTCAATTGACTCATCAGTAGTCCCTTGATAATGACTTTCTCCAACAACCAATATTTTATTGTTAGAGTTCATGTAATTTTCACCCACCCAAGGAAGCCATTTTAGATATTCTAAATCTCTAAATTTCTTATCTAATTCATTTGTTTTCATATTTTATCTTTTATATGGATCTCCTTTTCCTGCATTTATAATGCACAATATGTGTAGAACTATTCCTGGGAAAATTAGAAATATATAACCTAAAGTGGTTAAGATAAGCCATATAATTCCTGACATAACTTTCCCTTTATAAATTTGACCAACACCCGGTATCAAAAAACTTAACAACCTAGCAGTTCCTGGACTCCAAGTTGGTTTTTGATGAATATGGTTTATAGTTGTCTGAGATTGTTTATCTATTGTTGATTCATTTTGTGAGTGGTTTTCCATAGTTATGCATTTAATTAATTGTGATAAGATAATTTCAAATAAGCTATAAATATACATATTATTCTCTAAGGTATCATTATTGATACCCGAGTAAATCGAAAACCTCCTCATAATTGTTATATGCAGGATGATTACTTCATTAGTCAGTTGGGAAAAAATATTAAACACTTAAGAAAACAAAAAGGGTTGACACAAATGGATTTGTCTGCAATTTGTAACATGGATAAGCCGAATATAGTTCGAATTGAAACAGGGAGAACTAATCCAACCACAAAAACACTAAAAATAATCGCTGATGCATTAGAGGTAAAAGTCGGCGAACTTTTCTCATTTGAAGAGTAGCGTTTAATAGTGAAACAATTCATTTCAATTTTCTTAGAATAATTTCTGCCAATCCCTCTATTTTCAAAGAATCCTTTAACTTTGCTCATCATGAGTTATACTGTATTAAAAGCATTGCACATTATTTTTATGGTCAGCTGGTTTGCTGGACTATTCTACATCGTGCGTTTATTCATTTATCACACTGAGGCGCAAGAAAAGAGTGAACAAGAAAAGAATATCCTGAGCGCTCAATTTAAGATCATGGAGAAGAAATTATGGTGGATTATCACTACTCCAGCAATGATTTTAACTTTGGTTTTCGGGATTTCAATGCTGATTGTTAATCCTGCTCTACTAAAAATGCCTTGGATGCACCTCAAACTAACTTTTGTAGCTTTATTGCTTGTTTATCATTTCAAAAGTCAATTGATAATGGGAAAAATGCACAAAAACATCTTCAAATGGAGTTCAAATAAATTACGTTTATGGAATGAAGTTGCTACTTTGGCTTTAGTTGCAATTGTCTTTTTGGTAAGCATGAAAAACAGTCTGAATTGGATTTACGGAACAGTTGGATTCTTCGCTGTTGCCGTTGCTTTAATGATTGCCATAAAAATTTACAAACGTTACAGAAAAAAATAGAATGACATATATTGATACCCACGCACATTTATACGTTGAACAATTTGATGAAGACCGAGATGAAATGATTAAACGCGCAATTGACAGCGGTGTTTCGAAATTATTTCTTCCAAATATTGATATTTCTTCCATCCCAAAAATGGAACAATTGGTTGTCGACTATCCTAACGTTTGTTACTCAATGATGGGAATTCATCCTTGTGACGTTGAAAAAGATTGGCAGAAACAATTTGAAGAAGTCAAAACGCATTATAAAAAAGGACATCACATCGCAATAGGCGAAATTGGAATTGATTTGTATTGGGACAAAACTTTACAGAAAGAGCAAACGGAATCTTTTCGAGCGCAAATTAATTGGGCAAAAGATGAAGAACTTCCTATAGTTATTCATTGCAGAGATGCTTTTGATGAAATATTTGAAGTGTTAGATCAAGAAAATGATGAACGCTTATTTGGAGTTTTTCATTGTTTCACTGGCACCGAAGAGCAAGCCAATCGCATTCTCAATTACGGTGGATTTAAACTAGGAATCGGTGGCGTTGTAACTTTTAAAAATAGCGGAGTAGATAAAGCAATTCAAAACATAGATTTAGAACACATCGTTTTAGAAACTGATGCGCCTTACCTTGCTCCTACGCCATTTAGAGGCAAGAGAAATGAAAGTGCCTACATTCCTTATATTGCAAAGAAATTATCGGATATTCACGGAATTAACGAGGAAGAAGTAGGTAGAATTACCACTGAAAATGCGTTGGAAGTCTTTAAAATAAATTCATAATTATGAAGCAGTCAAAAGTTTTATTGATTTATACGGGAGGAACAATTGGAATGGTAGAAGACCCAGAAACGGGTGCATTAATGGCATTTGATTTTGACCATTTAAGCGACCAAATTCCAGAACTGTCTCGCATAAACGCAGAGTTAAAAGTCGTTTCCTTGGGAATGCCAATCGACTCTTCCGACATGAATCCTGAGATTTGGCAAGACATCGCTCAAAAAGTCTTGGATAATTATGAAGCTTTTGATGGTTTTGTGGTCCTACATGGTTCAGACACAATGGCTTTTACAGCAAGCGCTTTGAGTTTTATGCTGCAAGGAATTAAAAAACCAGTTATATTAACGGGATCTCAACTTCCCATTGGAACAATTAGAACAGATGGAAAAGAGAATTTAATTACATCGATAGAAATAGCAGCATCAAAAGTTGAAGAAGAAAGCATAGTTCAAGAAGTGGCTATTTATTTTGAATATTCTTTATACCGCGGAAATAGAACAACGAAAGTTTCGGCACATGCATTTGAAGCTTTTATTTCACCTAACTATTTAGATTTGGCTTTAGCCGGAGTAGACATCAGATACAATACTGCAGCATTCTTTAAAACTAATTTACCAGAATTAGATTATAAATATAAAATGGATGATAGGGTTGCATTGATGAAAATCTTCCCAGGATTCTCGACTTCTGTTTACAAAAGTATGTTTGATTTCCAACTCGTAAAAGCGGTTGTATTGGAATCTTTCGGAGCTGGAAATGTACCGAGTAACACAACATTTTTCGAGATGATTAAATCTTATATTTTAGAAGGTGGAATTGTCATCAATATTACGCAATGTTCTTCCGGAAGTGTCTCCCAAGGGAAATATGCGAATTCAACAATGCTTAACCAAATTGGGGTAATAAGCGGCGGAGATTTAACCACAGAAGCTGCTATTACGAAGATTATGTTTTTGTTGGGGAATTATTCAGATACGAATGAAATTAAGCGAATGATGCAGGTTTCTTTGGTGGGAGAGTAATCAATTACGAATGTTTTAATTACGAATTACGAATTGTAACTCGTAATTAAAAGTTTTATTGCTTTATGCAATATCCGTGTAACCGCCGTTTCTCCATTTGAAAATTTACAGAAATGCAATCCATTCTTCAATGTTGAAATATCAACAGAAGCATTAAATTCTTCATTTGAAATGTTCGGGAAACTCTTGGTTTGGACTTTTTTTCCTGATATATCGTAAATTTCGAGTTTTAAGGAGTTAGGGGTTTCATTTAATTTGAAGTTGAGTTGGTTAGTTGCTGGGTTGGGGAATAATTCTATTTCATTTTAAGGATATTTATGTTTAGTTTTTATTTCCCTATCTTTAAATAGACTCCGAAATAAATGCCAGAAAAATCAAGACTTAGAGGGTTTTCACCTTCAATTATCCAGTCATTGTTTAGTCTATCTTTTACTGTTTTTGTTTTCAAAAATTGATAACCTGCGCGCAGGCCTATGGAAGTTATTGCTGGAGATTTCAAAAAATCATATTCAACTTTTAACCCTATTTGACCATGGAAATCTCGGCTTGTATAAGCGAAATATTCTTTTTGCTGCACAGCGTCTTTGGGAGGCTGCAAATCACTAATTATTTTTGAAAAACCTACCCCCGCGCTGAGTTCAACTCCGTAACGAAGGTGATTTAGAAAATTGTCCTTATCCGCAGTATTTACAAACTGATCGATATACCAGCTATTATTTATACCAGTCGTTATAGCTTCGGTTCTTAGCTCATATCTTCCCTGACATTCTTTTACAGGTAAATTATATTCGTTCATTTTGTAAAAAGAGGGGGTTGAATTTTTATTCGAATATTGATATCCTGAATACAGACCAAAATCGAACCATTTATTAGGTTGATACAATAAGACAAATCTAAAACTATTCCCTCCAGTTATATTTAAGTCTTCCATATCTAATTGATTTCCTAAAAACCCATTAGAAAAAGCAGTATTTAATTGGTTCATTTCAAAATAATTTATGACATAGCCCAATTGAACAGAGATTCTATTTATTTCTTGAGTTTTTACACTCAGAATAAATAAATAAGGCAGTGAGAATAATAATAACTTTAGTTTCATGTTTTTCAGTTCTATTTTGAATGGAAATATTGCTTTTAGCGATAATCAAATAGCTTTAGCCGTAAAACTTATGTTTATCCTCCTAATCCAAAGGCAACCTAACTTCCTTACGTGTTTCTAAATCATACAACCACAAACTAGAGTTTTCAATTAAAAAACCTCCAATACTTATTGTCGGATCAGGCCCTGGAATTAATGTTCTTTCGATTTTTTGAAGGATTAATTTATCCCCTAATGGCGAGCAAATTGCTTCTTTAATGAATTCCTTTTCACAAAAACTGATTATTCTTTTTACTTCTCCTGAAGGGAAATCAATCTCGAAAAAACCAATTGTCTCAGGTGACCCAGTGAAACTCATATAAAATCTTCGTCCATCTACATGCCAATTCATTTTTCCATAAGGAAAACCGTTATGGTTATACTGATGTAGCTGATAGTGCAAAGAATCTAAATTCAAATCAATTGTAGTATAATAAGTAAATCCATTATCCGCTATAAGTATGTTGTTTGGTGAAACCATAAAAATATCAAAAATTGCAAATTCATTATATACCTGAACTATATCTTGGTCTCCAATGGTTTTTGTGTTTATAAAGGAAGTGCCATTTACTTGACCTCCACCCCACAACAGTGTATTGCTTCCGTTTATCCAAGTTAAACCATTGTCTAGATTGCCATAAGACAATTCAGAGAATTGGGTTAATTGACTTCCGTCGTCTTTAACAATAAAAAAGCCAGAAGGTACAGTTTTGAATGCAATCCAACCTTCTAAGTTCCAAGCAGGATGTCCAGTAATTTCAACATTGTCTAACAATTTAGTTTTTACACCTGTCTTGTAATTGAATTTCATCAAATGATGTCCTGTTATTAATTGACTTCCTGAATCCGCCGCAATTTGATAATAAACAAATTCGTAAGGATTATTAGGATTAAAAGCAGGATACATAAATTGATTTCCCAAATGAATTAAATCCTCATCCCCGGTAGATTGACTATCAAACCAATCGTCACAACCCGAATCTTCCCAAACCAAGCTTTTAGTAAATTCAAAAGATGAACAAATCAATTCTTCTTTCTTGCAGCTATTGAGGATCAAGAACAAAATAAAACCAAAAAGCACAAATACAATATTAATTTTTAGTGTTTGCATGTTTTTATTGTTTTATAATTTTTTTAGTAACAAGACTTTCTCCCGTATTAAAAATAAACAAATACATCCCTTTTGGAAGTGAAGAAATATCGACTTTTAAACTTTTATCTGATGAGTTTTCAATATTAAAATCTTGAATTTTTCTACCCATGATGTCGTAAATATTCAAATCATGTGTTTCATTTGAAAACAAAACATTTATCTCACCATTTGTCGGGTTTGGAAAAACAGTTACTTCATCAGAAGTTAGATGATTTTCATCAACGTTGAGATGATATGACGTATCTTTAGTATAGACACTATAAGCGAACTTAAAATCATCATTAATATCTGGTTCTGGACTAATTTCCAATGAAGTATTACCGTTTATTAAAACCTTTGTCACATAATAATAACCCGTTAAGGTGGCATTTGATTCATCAATAGCGTCTATTTTTACACCACTCCAATGTGAGTTAAATATAGTGTCTTCTAAATTATATAAATCTGAGGATGCGTTTCTTATCCAACCATCAATAAAAATTTCATTTAGGGGTATATTATGACTAAATGTGTGTGTTAACTTATAAGTCGTTGTTTGCAGTATCTGAGCGCCAATAGGAAGACCATCTATACCCTCAGGAAATTCAATGTTTTGGTTCGATTGATGTATAATTCCAGCGTCCTTATTGACCTTAAAATCGACATGGTGAATGCGATAAGGAATGCTAGATTTCTCAAGAGATGTTAGAGCATTCAAAGCTCCACTTCCACTATAAATATTCGGAACAGATAGGTTAGCACCGAATGGTAGCATAGGGTCCTCAGTAACAGGAAATGCATTCTCTTGTAAAATATACTCTACATCTTCTTGACTTAATTTATTAGGATATAATGGATTATAGTCTGGATTATGAAGACTTAGCATTAGGGCAGCTACTCCACTAACATGAGGGGCACTAGCAGATGTTCCATTGAATGATCTATAATTATTAAAGCCAACAGATAAATCACCCGTATTTAGCAAGGTATGAACTTCAGGACCCATTCCTGGGGCCAATAAGTCAACATTCGGCCCAAAAGCCGAGAAAGATGCTCTCCGCTTGATAGGATTACCGCCAAAAGTTATTGGTTCATAGGCTCCAACCTTAAGTATCCATTCATCATTGAAGCTTGCTGGAAAAAAGGATGTGTCAGCTAGATGCACATGAAACTGACCTAAATTACCACTTGAAGCAACCTGAATAACATTATTTTTGAAAGCAGTGTTAACAGCATTTCTAAGCGTGAACAATATTGTGTCAATTTGTGGGTGAGCACCATCTATTCTCCAACTATAATTATGTATATCTAATCCGAAACCAAAATTTGTAAAAGGGTTGAAAACTGCTCCTTCAACAATAGCTTCTGATGCGGTGGTAATAGTAAATAAGCTATCGTCTCCTAAAGTATTCGCTGTGGTTGAAGTTCTTAATGAATACAATGAAACACCATCAATTCCTTCATCAAAGTCACCTCCTGCAATTCCTGCAACACCTTTTCCATTATTTCTTATTGCACCAATAATCCCAGCAACAGCAGTGCCATGACCGTTTTTAGCAGTAGTTGTGACTGGGTCTGAGTTGATTTGTGTACTTGGGTGAACACCCTTTCCGTAATCCCAACCACCTTTCACCCTGCTGCCACTCCAAGAACCATCCCCTAAATCCTCATGTCTCCAATTAATACCTGAATCAAAAACACCAACCTTGATATTGGACTTGCCCGTTTCTAAAGACCAGCCCCCTTGTTCCAACAGATATGGAGAACCTGGAGGAGGATTAGTAGAAACCAAGTTTATTCCTCTTAAACTTCCTACCAAACCAGTTTGATTGGTAGCATTATAATATGGTGGGTTAAAATTACTAAATAATGGATCATTTGGAATTACGCCTTCATAAACTCCAATCCTATTAGGCTCACTGAAGTGAATTATATTTTTAATTGATTTTAGACTATCTAACCCAATTATCAGGTCAAAACTATTTGGAAAGAACACCGACAATGTCGCCCAGAAATCATCCACTTTAATTGTATCACCTAACCGAGTAACAGAAAGAGAGTCTGCTGTTGTCATTCTTCTAAAGATCTTAAAAGTATTCAAGCGGCTCACTTCTATGCCCAATTTTGAATTCATTGAAGCTATCACACTAGGCTTAACAAAATCACTTAATTGTCCTGCAACAAATCCCTTTCTATCAATAGCGCCATAATTTACCGCGCTTCTATCAAAACGAATAATAACCTCGTTAGCATTATGAGATGGCTCTCCATTTACCATCACTGGATTAAACGGTTTTTCAATTAAATTGTATTTCACAGTAATATTTCTGGAATTTCCATTTAGAACTTCCATTTTACCTATTACAATTATGTTTCCAGATATATCATTTGCTATTCCTGTTGGTCTAGCTACTAATCCATTTTCACCACCAAATTTAGCTTGTGTAAAGATTTCTCCATTTGGTTTATATCCTATAGTGACAAATCCAGAATTAATGCTGGTAATTGAAGAACCTGTAACAAAAACATCTTGATTACTGCGAATTACTAACTGCGCAGCCTCATCATCAAGATTGGCTTCTCCATTAAACTCTCTTGTCCATTGCAAGGTTCCTGCAGAGTTGTATTTTAAAAGCGAATAATTTTTTCTTTCATTCGGATTTGAAACAAATCCTGCCACATAAACATTCCCTTGGTTATCTACTTTAATTCCTTTTCCTCTATCATCAGCTCCATAACCGTCGTATTGAGCTTCCCATAAGAGATTTAATTGAGGATCTAATTTATAAATACTGATATCATACCCTGTACTTTGATTAACTACCGCTCCAGTAACATAAACGTTACCTACGTTATCTACTGATAAATCATAAACTTCATTCACTCCAGCTGTTGCATTTCCTTGACTTCTTTTTTCAGCTGTCAGATTTCCGTTTGAGGTGTTGTAGACCACTGTAGCCAATTCCCACTTATTAAAAGTCATTTGACTTCCTCCGGTTATATACAATTGGTTTCCGTGGAGTTCTATTTTAGCAGCTACATCATTTAAGCTAACATGATCGTACCGGCTCACCCATAAATGAGCGCCATCTATTGAATTCATTTTAAGTGTAACATAGTCCATCTGGTCATTTGTTGAAAAACTACTTCCAGTAACAAAAAGACTTCCATTATTATCGCCAGTAATTGCTGTTCCGTAATCCTTTGGTGTTGGTGATCCGCCATTATCATAATAGCTAGCCCATTGAAATTGACCGTCACTTTTATATTTCAGCACAACTAAATCATCATCATGATTCACATGTTCAATCGAAGTTCCTGTTATAAAAACATCATAATTCGCATCTACATAAATGTCGGCAGCCATATCATCCATATTCGCGGCACCATTAAAAGTTTGCTGCCAAAGCAAACCACCATCAGTATCAAATTTTTGAATAATTATATCATGATCGTTATTGGTGTTTATTGTAGAGCCCGCCATGTATACATTTCCTATATTGTCGGTTGCACTGGAGTTTTTATAAAACAATGGCACTTCTCCTCCATCTTGATTCCAGTTTTCAGAAAAGTAGATTTGACTTTGACTAAAGGTTACGATAGGCATCAACATAATTCCGAAGATTATAAGTAAGAACCTTCGATAAAACAGGCTAGACCTGTGTGTGTGTGTGTGTGTGTCCGCACAAACTTGGAGCAAATTGTATTAGATTTTTCATAATGAGCAGTTTTTAATTTTCTATAAAGCTAGAACAGTTTTTTTGTAATACCTAATAAAAGTTAAAAAAGATTTGCTAATGTCAACTATAATTCTTAGTAAAACACCCGTATTTGGGAGGATTGAAAACAGCGCAGTTCTAACTATCAGCACAAAATCGTTAATTTAAACGGGCTTCGCTCTCCAAGAAGATCCTTCAATCAAAAAATCTGTGATTTTATTGATCAAAGGATGACATGTCTAGAATAGGGTTGGATTGAAAAACGTGGAATAAAAGGGCGATGCAGAGCATCGCCCTTTTATTCCACGTTTTTCAACTTACTCCCCTTAATGACTGTCATCCCTTGTTAAAATTATTTTGTCAACTTGTTACAAAATAATTTTAACAAGGGATCTTTCTAGTATTAAATGATTAATCTTTTCATTTTTGAACAAAACCTAAAGGTTCTGACTATTATCTTCACTGAAAATATATAATTCAAACATTTTTTGAAGTCATAATGTGATGATAATCAGAACTAAGCCTTGAAAACCTACAGAAATCATTTGAATGATTCCGGAATTACAAACACCAAATTTCCACCTAAATTTCCCGATAAGAAATTAGTCTATTTGCGAATACGAAGGATAAACTGTTACAACGAGAGAAAATTTCGCAGTAACAGTTTATAAAGAGGTCTAAGAATCAAAAATCCGCGAGCAATAGATTTTTCAGATTTGATTTTGTTCATCAATCATTTCATTTTCTAAAACACCACATTTTTCATTTATAATTTTTCATTCAACAAAAAAGCCGTCTCGAACATTTTCGAAACGGCTTTTTTTATATCCTTTGAAGTAAGACTATCTAATCCCGTGTCTTCTTAATTTTCTATTGTCAATTACGTTTGCTGATTCAATCAGTGCAGTACGGAATTGGTTTTCTACAGTTGTTCTGTTTTGAGATTTGATTTGTTCAATCTCAGCAGAATAATCTGTTGTTTCAGTAGCAGGAGTTGTTTGATCAACTCTTAAAACGAATACTCCGTTTGTTCCTTTCACAGGAACTGAAGTTTCTCCATCTGCTAAACCAGAGAATGCAGTACCAATAATTTGTGGCTCACGTCCAACAGCTACATTACTTGCTGAGAAAGTTAATCCTTCGCTTTCAAGTTTAGCTCCCATTTCGTTTGCCAATGCTTGAAGATCATTTTCCTTACCTAACATTTGATCGATTAAGTAATTCGCTTGTTTCTCTTTACGTAACTCAGCACGCATTGCGTCTTCAACTGTTTCCAGTCTTGGTGTACCTGCTTCAATAACATCAGAAATAAAAGCTACAATAATACGGTTGTTATCACGAATTGGTGAAGAACTAATTGTTCCTGCTTTGTTTCCTTCATCATAAGCAAGACGTAAAATACGACCTTCAGCTAATTCATTAAATCCTGTTACAGTAGGCTCTTCATCTTGAATTGTAGAAAATCTAACTGTATATCCTTTTCCAACTGCATAAGCGTCAAAAATTGAGTCTCTTGCTTTATTTGATTTACCTTCAAACTTGTCATCTAAATCATAAATGTAATTTGATGCTTCACTGTTTACTTGGTCAGCTGTACTTTTCGTTGCTTCAATATTTTTGATGATATCTGCAAGAATAGGACGTTTTGTAGCTTCACGCTCCATAACCTCAACAATGTGAATTCCGTAAGTTGTTTTTACAGTTCCCATAGTTCCGATTGGCTTGTAGAAAGAAAAATCGTTAAATTCAGGAACCATTTGTCCTTTAGGGAATTTTTCATATTTCCCACCGTTATTTACAGATCCTGGATCTTCACTAAATTCAGTTACCATTTCTTCGAAATTATTCTTAGAACGAATAACCTTCATTATGCTGTCTGCTTTTGTTTGAGCTGCTTCGAATTCTTCTGGAGAACCTGCATTCAATAAAATATGACGAACAGTAGCTGTTTTTTCTTCACCAAATCCTAAAACCTTAGAAATTTTAGCTCCGTTTTGACCAACATAAGGTCCTACAACATCACCAACATTAGCGTTTTCAATTTCTGAAGCTACAGAAGCTGGATAAGTTGGCCCTTGTTGACCACTTCCTTCTGGCTTAGCCATAGAAGTTGAATCGTTTGCATATCTTTTAATATCACTAAAACGCAAAACAAAAGATGAATCATTCTTAGCCGCTGCAAATTTTGGTTTCAATTTCTGCAAGCGGTCAAATGATGCCATTGAATCTTCTTTACTTGGATTCACTGGAAGTACGAAATAAGCAATCTTACGACTCGCTTTTTGATTGTACTTTTTATCCTTTTTGTGCGCATCAAAGTATTTCTTTACTTCTTCATCAGTTGGTTCAGCAACTGCGTCATTTGGAACTTTTGTAAAGCTCTGGTAAACGTAAGATACATTCTTAACTGTTTTCTTAGCGTTATATTCGTGCTTACCTTCCAATGTTGTCGTGTGAACACCAGCAGTTAAAAGAGCATTGTACTTTTCTTCTACTCTCACTTGCGCAACGTAGTCCATTAAGTCTTTATACTGTTTAGCACTTCCTGCTTCAGGAGATTCTCTTAATTGATCTAAAGCTTGACGCAATTGATCTGGAGCAAATTCACCTGTAATAGAATCTGTAAATTGAGTTGAGATTGAAGAAGGTTTATAACCATTCGAACCATATAAAATGTTCTCTAATTCATACTCGTCAACAACCAATCCAATTTGCTTGTACTCCTTTCTCATCAATCCATCGATGATTGAAGTTTGCCAAGCCTGTCTTACCGCATTTTTGTCATCTTCCTCAGTAAATCTTACTTGTTGTGTAGGATTTTGCTGTTGCTTATTTTGCATAATGTTATTACGCGCATTATTTAAGAATAGATTATACTGTTGTTCATCGACTTTTTCGCCGTCAACAGTTCCTATTCCATATACATCTTCCTGAGGACCATTTCCTCCGAAATTGAAGTCACCAATGATGAATGCAAGCATTGCAATACCAACTACTGCAATCAAAAGCCACGATTTCTCGCGTATTTTTCCAATTAAAGCCATTTTTTCTGTTTAATTTAAGGTTGCGAATATAATATTATGAATCAAAATATGAAAGGATAAATGAGCATATAATTTCTTTCTTACTGATTTGTAATAATCTTCAAGCGAATAATTTCAATTCTACGGTCAGAAACCGCCTCAATTCTCATGCTATAGTTTTCCAATTCGAGAATCGTTCCTTCTTCTGGAATCGACTCTAAGTAGTGTAAAACAAGACCTCCCAAGGTTTCATACTCGCTTGATTCATCTAAATTAAAATCATAGACTTCATTTAAATGATCAATATCTTGTCGTGCTGAAAATAAATATGTCGTTGCATCAATTTGTTGCTCTAATAATTGATCAACATCATGTTCGTCTTCAATATCTCCAAAAATCTCCTCTACAACGTCTTCAATTGTGATTAATCCGGATGTTCCACCATATTCATCTACGACAATTGCGATATTTCCATGTTGTTTAGCAAATAACTCTAATAAGTCTTTTGCCAAAACAGCTTCTGGAACAAATGCAATTGGAATTAAAACTTCTTTAATTCGATTTGGCTTTTTGAACAATTCAAAAATATGCACATAACCGATGATATTATCAATGGTATCTCTGTAAATCAATATTTTTGAAAGTCCAGTATCAATAAATCGATTTTTCAAGTCTTCAATTGAAGACTCTATATCCATAGCTACAATATCCGTTCTAGGAATCATGCAATCACGGGCTTTTATATCAGAAAAACCAATTGCATTTTGAAGGATTTGCATTTCATTATCTAAATCATTTTCATCCTCCATACGCTCATTTAAGTCACGCACGTAGTCATCTAAATCGATTTTTGAAAACACCATTTCCCCACTTTTCACATCCATTCCAAATAGACGCAACAATCCATTACTGATTGTCATTGTGAAAATTGTTAAAGGATAGAGAAGTGTATAAATTAATGCCAGAGGAAAAGAAAGGAATTGTAAAACCCTATTTGGATTAATTTGAAAAGTAGCTTTTGGCAAAAACTCTGCAGTTACCAAAATCAATAAGGTAGATAAAATAGTTTGTATTAAAAGAACAGCCACCTCACTTCCGCCTACTAAAGGTGAAATCCATGGTTGCATTAGTTGAGCCATCCAAATTCCATAAACAACTAATGCGATGTTATTCCCCAACAACATAGTTGCAATGAAACGACTATCTTGTTTTACAAAGTTCGAAAGTACTTTCCCTGAAAAAGTTCCTTTTTTATTGTCCAATTCAATTTTTAATCGATTGGCAGTAATAAAAGCGATCTCCATACCTGAAAAAAAGGCTGAAGCGGTAATTGCGATAACGATGACGATTATACTCGACGGATCCATATATTATATTAGGTACTAAATTTAGAAAAAAAATTGGCTATAATAAGTCTTGACCAATATCTTTTCGATAGTACGCTCCTTCAAACTCAATATTTTTAATTGTTTCGTATGAATTTTCAATTGCAGATTCTATGTCTTTTCCAAAAGAAGTAACGGCTAGGACTCTTCCTCCGGCTGTTATTACTGCGGGTCCATCAGAAGCTGTTCCTGCATGAAATATCAAACTTTTATTCGCTGCATTTAATCCGTAAATCATTTTTCCTTTTTGATATGCATCTGGATAGCCTCCAGAAACCATCATTACAGAAACTACACTTCTTGGATCAAATTCAACATCTCTTTCAGATAACGTTTTTGTTGCTACTCCTTCAAATAAATCCACCAAATCTGATTTCAAACGAGGTAAAATTACTTCCGTTTCAGGATCGCCTAAACGACAATTGTATTCAATTACATAGGGTTCGCCAGCAACGTTAATTATTCCAATAAAAATAAAACCGTTGTATTCAATCCCATCAGATTTCAACCCTTTTACTGTAGGAACAATAATTTGATTGTAAACTTTATCAGAAAATTTTCCTTCTGCGAATGGTACAGGAGAAACCGCTCCCATTCCACCAGTGTTTAGCCCCGTATCACCTTCACCTATTCTTTTGTAATCTTTTGCTTCTGGGAAAACTTTAAAACCATCTCCATCTGTCAAAACAAAAGAAGACATTTCCATTCCTTTTAAGAATTCTTCAATGACAACTTTTGCTCCAGCTCCACCAAATTTATTATCCAACAACATGGAAGAAAATTCTTTTTTAGCTTCATGTAAGTCTGGGAGAATCAAAACACCTTTTCCAGCCGCTAAACCATCTGCTTTTAAAACATAAGGTGCTTTCAAACTATCCAAGAAAGCAAAACCTTCCTTAATAGTTGCTTTGGTAAAAGTTTTATGCTTTGCAGTTGGAATATTGTGACGGTTCATAAAGTCTTTTGCAAAATCTTTACTTCCCTCCAATTGTGAAGCCTCTTTATTTGGTCCAATTACCGCAATATTTGTAAGTGCTTTGTCAGCTTTGAAAAAATCAGCAATACCAGCTACCAACGGCGCTTCTGGTCCAACAACAACCATATTGATTTTTTTATTTAAAACGACTTTTTTAATCGCTTCAAAATCACATGGATCTAGTGAAATATTTTCACCATACTCTCTCGTACCCGCATTTCCAGGGGCAATATATAAAGATTCCAAGGTGCTACTTCTTGATAATTTCCAAGCTAAAGCATGCTCTCTTCCACCTGAACCTAAAAGTAATATATTCATTGTTTTGTATTTGGGATGCAAAGTTAATATTTCATGACGATAGAAGAGAATAAGTTTAAACTTTTCCCGTTATTTACTTCGTAAAGTATACAAAGTCATTAAATTTGGAGACGAATTGAATAATTTAGTTTGTTACAGCTCATGTTTTAAGCTGTTTAGTACCTAGTTGGAGACAGATACTAGACACACTAGCGTAAAACAAGTGCTAAAAAAAGAACCCCGTGTTATTATGAAAAGTTTCTATTTCCTGTTTACCCTTATTGCAACTGTTCTATTTGCAACGTCTTGCAGCCAGTCTAAAAAAGTTGAAATTGAAGATTTATCGTCGCTAGATACTGTTGTAATAAAAAAGGACTTACTTTTTGGATTTGATTTAGACAAATATGACGTAGAGTTTGACACTGTGGAACAAGGATGGACTTGGAACAATATATTTGAAGCGTTTGAAATAAATCAATACACTATAAACACTACTGCTGAACGACTAAAAGACAGCTTATTAGATGTGAAATACATTCTGGCGGGAAAACCGTTTATGACTTTTAGACCAAAAAGTGATACCAGTAGTGCACCTACTTATTTAGTTTACGAACCAGATGTTTTTTCATATTTAACTTTCGATTTTAATAATGAAATTGTCGGAATTCGAAAAGAAGTTCGTCCAGTAGAAATTACAGAAAGAATGGTCAGCGGACAAATTGCTCAAAACTCTAGCTTATCTGTTGAATTAGGAAAAAGTTTTGACAATTACATGATGACCGCTGCAATCTCGGATGCTATAGAAGGAGTTTACGCTTGGAGTGTTGACTTTTTCAAATTACAAGTAGGAGATAAGTTTGTAGTATTTTATGATGAAAAAAGTGTTGATGGAGTTCCTTATTCAGTAGATAAAATCAAATATGTTTGGTTTGAACATGCCAATAAAGGACTTTATGCATTCAATTTTACAGATTCAACAGGAAATGTTTCTGGATTCTATGATGAATTGGCCAACGAAATGAAACGTCCATTTTTGATGTCGCCACTGAAATTTTCCCGTATCAGTTCTGCTTTTAACATGAATAGATTGCATCCAATTTACAAAACAAGAAGACCACATTTAGGAACCGATTATGCCGCACCAACTGGAACGCCAATTCTTGCAACAGCAGATGGAACCGTGTCTAGAGCATCAAGAAGTCGTGGAAACGGTATTTATGTAAAAATTAGACACAACAAAACTTACGATACGCAGTATTTGCACATGAGTAAAATTGCAAATGGAATCCGAAACGGAAAAAGAGTTCGACAAGGTGATGTGATTGGATATGTTGGTTCAACAGGAGCTGCAACAGGGCCTCATGTTTGCTACCGTTTTTGGAAAAATGGAAAACAAATTAATCACCGTTCAGAGAAATTCCCTAAATCAGAACCGATGAAAGACGAAGTTAAACCAGAATATCTAGACTTTATTTCTCCATTTAAGGAAAAGTTAGATGTTGAAATATTGAAATTAACGGTTACTCCAATTTTGGAACCTGAAGCATAACCATGCTACTTTAAGCCAAAAATGCAATAGATTTGGATGAGAATAAAATTCTAGAGATTTAGAAAAAAAGACATTTGAAGAAAAGACATTAGAAAAAAAGACAATAGATGTTAGACATAAGAACCAAAGTGAAAAGTCTAACCTCTATTGTCTAAAATCGGTTATTGATTAAGCATTTTAGATATTAGACAAAAGACATAAGATCCAGAGTGAAAAGTCTAATGTCTAAAATCTGTTTTTAGATACCAATAAAACAAGCAAGTGAAAGTTATAATAGTTGGAGGAGGTTTGTCAGGCATAAGCTTGGCGCATCAATTAGAAGAAAAAAATATTTCATTTCGAATAATCGACGAAGGAATAAACCACAGCACAAAAGTTGCTGCTGGAATGATTAACCCAATGACTTTTCGCAGGATGATAAAAACCTGGAAGGGTGATGAATTAATTCCAACATTATTGGAATTCTATCCAGCGATGGAAAAGAAAATTCAAAACAAATTCTTCTTTCACAGGAAACTTCGTCGTGCTTTTAATTCCCAGCATGAACGCGATTTATGGATGGAAAGATTAGATGATGAAGAGTACAATGATTATATCAATCCGCCAGAAAGTGAAGAAAATACCCCTAAACATTTAAAAGCCCCTTTTGGAAATGGATTTTTAGGTACGCCAGGATATATTGACGCGAAAAAATTCATGGAATACAATCATAATTATCTGGTTGAAAACAATTTACTGGAATATTCGAAGTTTGATTTTGATGAACTAGATTACGCAGCAAAAACTTACAAAAACGAAGAATATACACACCTCATCTTTTGCGAGGGTTTCCGCGGAGAGGACAATCCATTTTTTGGATATTTACCTTTTAGTAATGCAAAAGGAGAAGTATTGACCGTAAAATCTGATGTTTTCGATAAAAATGAAATCCTCAATAAAAAATGCTTTATTCTACCCACAGAAGATGGCGATTTTAAACTGGGAGCCACCTATGCATGGTACACACAAGACCCAACTCCAACAGAAGAAGCAAAAGAAGAATTATTAGAAAATTACAAATTATTGAGTTCAGCCCCAATTGAAATCATAGGTCATGAAGGAGGAATTCGTCCAGCTGTGGCAGACAGAAGACCATTAATTGGTGAACACCCAACACATAAAGGATTATATATTTTCAATGGTTTAGGATCTAAAGGATATATGATTGCACCTTATTGTGCTATTGAATTTGTTGATTTTCTCAATGGAAAAGGCGAAATAGATAAAGAAGCTGACATCCAAAGATTTCAACGCAAGCATTTTAAAGGCTAATTTTTTAGAAGAGACTTTATAGTTACAAGCCTTTTTATACTCCTATCGGTGGTGCATCAAATTCCAAAGCATCAGATGCAAAAAAAATATTTCATGGAACCGAAGGAAGAAAATAACAAGTTCAAAAATAGTATTTGTTCTTTTCAATCTATGATATTGATTTTCATCTTAGATTGGTAACCCATTTTATTTTAATTATTCAAATTAAAGGTTAATTTCCATAAAATTCAAACTTACCTTCTTACCTTTGTAATTACGAATTTAAAAAAACAAAAATATATGTATCCACCAGAACTAGTTGCTCCAATGAAGGAAGATTTAACTTCAGTAGGATTCAAGGATTTAACATCTCCAGAAGATGTTGACAATATGATTAAAAATACAAAAGGAACGTTATTAATGGTTGTGAACAGCGTTTGTGGTTGTGCAGCTGGAAATATGCGTCCTGGAGTAAAAGATTCTTTAAAAGGAGAAGTAAAACCAGATGCAATGGCAACTGTTTTTGCAGGAGTAGATAGCGCAGCAACGCAACAAGCTAGAAATTACTTTTTGCCTTACCCTCCATCTTCACCATCTGTAGCAGTTTTTAAAGATGGTAAATTAGTTCATTTCTTGGAGCGTCACCACATTGAAGGTGTTACTGCAGAAATGATTTCTGAGAATCTACAAGGAGCGTACAAAGAATTCGCATAATTTTTGTTTATAATTTCCGCTAACCTCATTAGCGAAAATTCTAATTCAAAAATACTGTTCCAATTAAAGTGAATCATACACTTCAAAAAATATTAAAAAAGCAATAGGAGAAATCTTGTTGCTTTTTTTTGGATTTAGAATGTAATTCCAAGTGGCTCAAAACACAGTAAACGAATATCACCTAAGGACAAAGTGATTTTTAGATGCGTATTTTTCACTATTTCATTATCCAAACGGAATGAATTGACTTAATACATGAGTTCTTGCTAAACAATGGGCATACTTATTTCGTGCTTTCAGCACTTATTGCAACACCCCTAAATCCTAACCATGGATTTATATTCATGGCTATCAAATGGCATCCGTCAGCTGCCGGATTGTATGGCTTATTTACAAATGATTTTCCTGTATTTTTATTTAAAATCTATTGCTTAGAAAAAGCTTTCTGGAGAACTTCTAAAAGTGAGTTAATTAGTAAAAAGGAAATTCTAACTTCTCAATCCCGAAGGGATGACACGCGTTAACCTAGGACGTAAGTCCTAGGGAATTAAAACCTATAATCCTAAAAGTGCTGAAAGCACGACACAATGAATTCAATCGGCCTATGACAAATCCCAAGCGGCTTAGACCTGACTCAAAGCATACTTTTTTCCGGGCAACGTCATCACAATTCCCCGCAATTCTAACCCCAATAAAAGTCCACTCAAAACATGACCTGGTTTTTTCAAACGCACGGAAAGAACATCCAACGAAATCTTTTCAAATTCTTTAATCGCTTTTACAATTAAAGTTTCGTCCCCATCCAATCCTTCAAACAAATTAGCTTGAATCACTTTTTCACGGTCATCTTTTTCCCATTCCATCAAACGAATTAAATCTTTTCCGCAAGTAATTAAATGTGCCTTGCTGTTTGAGATTAATTCATTACAACCCCTAGAAAATGGACGTTCAACATTTCCCGGAAAAGCAAACACTTCTCTATTGTAATCATTGGCTAAAAGAGCTGTGATTAATGAACCACCTTTTGCACCGCTTTCAATCACAATTGTTGCATCTGTCATTCCGGCAACAATTCTATTGCGCTGCGGAAAATTCACTCTATCGGGCTTGGTGTTATGTGGAAATTCTGTAACCAATCCACAACCTTTCGTTTCCAACATTTTCTTTGCCAATTTCAAATGTTGATTCGGATAAATCCTATCTAAGCCATGACCTAACACACCAATTGTTGGAACACCATGTTCTAAACATTTCTTGTGCGTGTATCCATCAACTCCATAAGCCAAACCTGAAATAACCTGTACATTATAAGGAGCAATTGCTGAAATCAATTCATTGATCAATTGTTTCCCATAACTCGTCATGTTTCTTGTACCGACAATAGCTATTGTTTTTCGGTGATTAAATTCAAAATCTCCCCGGTGATAAAGCAACATTGGCCCATCAGAACATTCTTTCAACCTTCTGGGATAATCTTTACTCGTAAAAAAAGTGGTGTCTATTCCATTTTTTTCTACGAATTCAATTATTGATTTCGCATCATTCAGCGCTTTGGCTCTATTCAAATTACGAAAACGTTCTTTAGCAAATCCTGGAATTGCAGTTCGTAAATTGAAAGAATCTTCAAATAATTTATCTTCACTGCCCAGATAGGCTAACAATACTTTTGCCTTGCGTGGGCCGACTCCTTCTAGTTGAGTTAAAGCCACTTGGTGATTAAGGTGGTTATCTTTCAAATCTTATGTTTTTAATTTAGGTCTAACTAAGATAGTAGAATTTATTCGGTAAAAGAAAGTCTTTTCCAATTTATATTTGAATTATTCATTTCTTTTCCAATTTAATTTAGTTCTGATTTTCGATTCATTTTATTATAAATAATATCTTTAACCACTAATAAAGCTCAATTTAAAGATGAAAAAACTCGCAATTATCCCTGCCCGATATGCTTCTTCAAGGTTTCCTGGAAAACCATTGATCGATTTAGCTGGAAAAACAATGATCCAACGTGTTTGGGAAGGCGTTACAAATTCCAATCATTTTGACGAAGTCGTTGTGGCTACCGATCATGAGAAAATTGCAAATCATGTTAAAGAATTTGGTGGAAAAGCAATGCTCACAAAAGCTTCCCATGAAAGTGGAACAGATCGCTGCGGAGAAGTCATAGAAAGTTATCCTGATTTCGATATTGTGGTCAACATACAAGGAGACGAACCATTGGTTGATACTGAACAATTGCGACTCTTACTTTCAGCTTTCGATGATACAAGTGTTGAAATAGCGACATTGGGTTCGCCAAAAATTTCAGCAGAAGATATAAAGGATTCAAATAGAATTAAAGTGGTGATCAATCACAAATCAGACGCATTGTATTTCTCAAGAAGTCCAATTCCGTTTGAAAGAAACGAGGAAGGTTATCCATTTTTAAAGCATATTGGCTTGTATGGATTTCGTGCCATGACATTGCAGAAGCTTGTTCAACTCAAACCCACTTCACTAGAAAAAACAGAAAGTTTGGAACAATTGAGATGGATGTATTATGGATATGCTATAAGAGTGGTAGAAACGGATATTGAAACACCAAATATTGATACACCAGAAGATGTTGAGGTGGTTTTGAGGAGATTGAGAGATTAATTATGGAATGTTTCCCCACATCGTAGAGTCACACGGCCGTGTGACTCTACGATGTGGGGAAACATCGAATTTTCGAAGGCATATATTAATCCAACGTTTTTCTACAAATCTGAATTTCATCAATCAAAAAATTAATCACATTTATATTTAAACTTTCACCCCTATTTTGTAACTTTTAAAATCATAAAGGGTATACCTAAAATTATTAATTTGTATCTTTGTTTCTATGACACATTTGGACGCTCTTCTCGGAACTTTACTTTTGCGCAACAATTGCGTTGTAATACCTGCATTTGGTGGGTTTGTAGCCAATAACGTTTCTGCTAAAGTGGATGTTAAAAATGGTTTGATTACACCGCCCAGTAAAGCGTTGAGTTTCAACAAAAACTTGAGTAATAATGACGGTTTAATCATCAACCATTTAGCGAATGAAAAGAAGATTTCTTTTGACGATGCACAAAACATTATCTCACGAGAAGTTCAGCAGATTAAGTCACAACTAAATGAAGGAAAGCGAATTCACTTTCACAATGTTGGGTTTTTATATACCAACACCGCTGGAAAAATTGCTTTTGAACAAGATCGATTCTTCAATTTATTACTTTCTTCCTACGGATTAGGCAATGTTCAATTCATTAGCGAAGAAGAGGAAGTTGAACCAGTTTTAACTTCTCCAAGTGCAATAAACTCTAAAGAAACTGCTTTCGTTGCTCCAACTGTTGTTTTAGAAAACGAAGCAATAGAAGATGAAAGTAAAGACGAAGCAAAAGAAATTCAACATCCTGCAGTTGCTCAGAAATCATCGAGTAGTATATTTGTAAAAATAGCGAAATACGCCGCTGTGGCTGCCTTGGTTCCTTTGGCTTTTTATAGTTTCTGGATTCCGATGAAGACTGATGTTCTGAAATCAGGAATTATATATTTAGATGATTTTAATCCATTTAACGGCGGAGAAGATTCTAAGTACCTACCTGTTATCAATAAAGAAGTGCTGACCATTGATTCTGTTCATTCTTCAACGACTTTGTCTTCAATTACTGATAACTTAAGTTCAGCAGCTCCTGTTTTTGCTTATCCTTTGGATGATGATTTATTCATTCCTGTTTGGAGAAAAAAAGAAATTGTAAATAGTGTAGAAACTACTGTAGCAAATGAAATCGTGACTGCTAAGAATAGTTACCACGCTATTGTTGGCTGTTTTAGCGACCCAACAAATGCCAATGATTTAATTACCGATTTAAAAGCAAAAGGATTTAATGCTTACGAAGTAGATGTAAAAGGTGGTTTACACCGTATATCTGCTGGAAATACAACTAAACGATCTGAGATTTCAACATTGCGCGACAATTTAGCTGCGACAGATTTGAATGTTTGGATTCTTAAAAAATAAAACCCCATAAAATTTATATTTCTATGAAAAAAATAATTGTTGTACTTGTAGCTTTATCTACAGGTCTTTTCGGCTATTCTCAGAATATTACGAACGTTGATGGTTCGTCGTATAAATTTACAGAAGTTTCTCATTTAGATGCAACACCAGTTTTATCACAAGGATATACTGGAACGTGCTGGAGTTTTTCTGCATTGTCCTTTTTCGAATCAGAAATGATCAGAAAAGGAGTTGAGAATCCACCAATTTTATCTCAAATGTACATCGCTCGAAAAGCTTATGAAGCAAAAGCGGAGAACTTCATTAGAATGGATGGAAAAAGTAATTTCTCTGAAGGAGGTGCTTTTCACGACATTCCTTACGTTTTTAAAAGATATGGAATTGTTCCAAATGATGTTTATGGAGGATTGAATTACGGATCTGACAAGCACAATCACCAACAACTTTACAAAGGTTTAAATGGATACATGGGCGGAGTTCTTGATTATGTAGACAATAAAGGAACAGCAACATTATCTAATACTTGGAAAGCCGGATTAAACGGAATTCTGGATGCTTATTTTGGTGAAGACCCAACGAAATTCACTTACGAAGGAAAAGAATATACTCCAAAATCATTTGCTGCATCGACAAAGTTAAACATGGATGATTATGTTTCTTTGACTTCTTTCACTCATTTTCCAATGCACGAAGAAGTTCAATTGATGATTCAAGACAATTGGGCTTGGGGAAAAAGCTACAACGTTTCAATGGATGAATTGTTAGAAGCGACTATTAATGCTGTGAAAAACGGATACACTGTTGCCTGGGCTTCTGATGTTTCTGAAAAAGGATTCAACTTTGGAAAAGGTTTAGCAATTGTTCCAGAAGATGAAAGTACGATTCAAGTAAAAGGAAGAGATAATTCAAATTTCTCTGATGCTGGTGCAGAAAAAATATCTGATGCATTCATGACGCCTGTTAAAGAAATTACGGTAACTCCAGAAATGCGTCAAGAAGGTTATGATAACAAAACTACAACTGACGATCACGGAATGCACATTACTGGATTGTACACAGAAGCAAACGGAACACGTTATTTCTTAGTGAAAAACTCTTGGGGTAAAGGAAATTACCCAGAAGGATATTTATATGTTTCTGAGAATTACTTTAAGTTGAAAACGATTAATGTTTATATGCATAAGGATGGGGTTCCTAAAGGAATTGCTAAGAAAATTATGAAGTAATCTTAACGATCTTGAATAACTATTTATATTCTATTTACACTTTTCAAAATCGAAAGTCCTCCCCCTCTATCCCTCCCGATTTTTCGGGACAGGCTCTCCAAAGGGGGAAGTGGAAAAGATTACCGCTAATTCAATAAAAATGACAGTAACAAAAACATACACAATTTCAGCCTTGATCTCATTAGCGCTTTTCACTTCATGTGGAAATGGTGAGAAAAAAAATGATGGAAAGAATAAATCAGTTACTGATACTGAAAGTGCTGTTTATCCGCATGAGCTTTTAAAGTCATTTGATGATAGACCGTTTTTCTTTTATAATGTTGAGAATCTATTCGACACGATCAATGATCCTAAAACGAAGGACGAAGATTTCTTGCCTGAAAGCGATAAAAAATGGACTGGTGAGAGGTATCAAGACAAATTAGAAAAGTTAGCAACTGTCTTAACGCATCCTTCAGAAAACAATCCACTATTTGTTGGATTTGCTGAAATCGAAAACAGAATGGTTGTTTTGGATTTAATGAAAACTGGACGTTTAGCAGAAACGAAATACCGTGTTGTTCATTATGACGCGCCAGATGTTCGTGGAATTGATGTTGCTTTTGCTTATGACCATGAAAGATTTATGGTTCAATATGAAGAGGCGATTGATTTGTCAATTGTTGGAGAGCCAGATTACAAAACACGTGACATTCTTTATGTAAAAGGATTGCTAAAAGACAGTTTGGATTTGCACGTATTTGTAAATCATTGGTCTTCTCGAAGAGGTGGCGCTGAAGCAAGTGAATACAAACGTATCAATGCTGCAAAAGCATTGGTTTACAAAACGGACTCAATTAGAAATATTGATGCTGATGCGAAAATCATCATCATGGGAGATTTCAATGATTACCCAAACAACAATTCTATAATCAAAACTTTAGGCGCTGGATTGGCTTCAAATGCAACGAATTTCGTGAATCTAATGCTCCCAATGCATGAAGAAGGTCAAGGAACATATAATTACCGAGGAGATTGGGGAATGCTAGACCAATTCATCGTGTCTCATAGCTTAGTCGCTCCAAAAAAAGGTTTACACATCCAAGAAAGCAGAGCATATATTGTGAATGATGATAAGTTTATGCACTTCTTCGACAGCGGAGATAAAACACCAAATAAAACGTATGGTGGTCCAAATTATCATGGAGGTTATTCAGATCACTTGGCGATTTATGGGTATTTGAAGGTGATTGAGGAGTAGATTTATGCTAGTTAAAATACTTTCCGTTTATAGATAATTATAATTCTGAGTCAATTGGGGGGGTTAGATGTTAGATGAGAAGATGTTAGATGTTAGATGTTTTAGGTGAACATCTAAGAAAACCTGGAAATCAAATTAAAATATTTATTTCATACAAAAGTAAAAAGAGATTCCTCCATTTTACATAACCTTCGGTTTTATAAAACGTTCGGAATGACAGTATGAGAGGGGGCTTGGTTGTGGTAAGTGGATTGCGCGGAGCGCAATCCACTTACCACAACACAAACAAAATACAACTTGTCATTTCGACAGAGTGAAACGACGAGAAATCTCTTCTCAAATATTATTAAGACTGAAAGCTAATTAAAAATCCGCGACCATCAGCGTTGATTGCATCCGCGTCATCCGCGTTCCATTACAGCGCAAACTTGAGCTGTTTAGCCGCCTCAAATAAAATAAACAACCAAAGCATAAACGATGATCCAACCATCAATTATTCCTGAATAATACATTTCATGTCGATTGGTTCGGCTACCAACAATTAGGATTACTAAAACCAAATAACAGAGATAAAACAACCATAAATGAATTACAATTGGGAAGAAAAAATATAAGCTCAAAGCACTTAATCCAGCAAAAATAAGCGCTATAATCTTCGCTCCCTTCACACCAAATATTTGTGGAATGGTTGATTTATATTTTTTATCATAAACTAAATCCCGGATATCAAAAGGAACAGTTGCAGCGAGAATAAAGAAGAAAATTGACAATCCTAAACCAATTGGGAAATCTGTTGTTTGCGCAATTCGCATATATGGCCAATAGACCGAAACAAGTGCCCATTGTGCCACAATCAAATAAATCTTGACATAAGGAATATCACGTAAAGCCAAAGATTTCGGATGAATTTTCATGGCATAAAGCACTCCGATAATCGCACTAAAAGCCAAGAACCAAAAATCAATATTCCATCCCAAAACAGTGAAGTAGATGGTCACAGAACCGATTATTCCAATTCCAGCAAGAATTTTAATCAAAAATATGTGATTTTCCAACCAATGGTGACGATCAGAAGATTTCACTTTTATTTCTCCTAATCGAAGAATGCGTTGGATGTTGTAAATGAACAGAGTCGCAAAGAATACTGTTAAACCAATTCCAATATCACGCGGATTTCCTAATTTAATTGCACAAGCATAAGCCAAAGAACCAGCAGAAATGCTGATTAGAATGTTGCTGTATATTAGATATTGGAGTGCTCTCATTGTTTAGTGCAAAATTAGTTGAAAAATCCAATCATTGGATTATCATTTTTCCAAATAAAGCGTAATAAATTATGTTAAAATTTAATTAAAATTTGGAAGTTTAAAATTCTGCAACTATAATTGTAGAGATTTAAAAAATTTGTTAAAGGTCTCTGCATGTTTTTTAGATTCCAAAATACACTATTATAACTACAGAGCCCACTACCAAGAAATGAAACTAATTACAATCTGCATTTTTGCTATTTTGAGCATAGCTACAACAGTTTTAGGACAATCAACTACCTACTCCTCGACTGTAAATTCCAATTCTGCTCAAAATTATTCTGTCAATATTGAAATTACATTAACTGGTATTATCCCTGTTCAGAGTAATTGTACAAATGGCTATAATTACAATGTTGGTTATGACTACGATATTCAAATAGTTGGAGGGAGTAATGTTAGTTTGTACAATCTTGCAGGCTATCTTTCTTGCGGTTCAAATCAAGGAATATATTTTAATTTACCAAATAACGGCGGAAGCGGCAATGGTACTACTCAAGGTAATACCTGGAATAATAATCCAGATTGTTTAACAGCAACAGTTCAGTCCCTATTGTGCGATTCTATAACAATCGTAATTGAAGGTAACGGAATTCCTAACCAATCAATAAACCTTTTTCCAACACCTAATGTTAATGCTGCAATGTGGGATATAAACGGAAATAACGCTGATTCAACTCATTTTATAGGAACAACAAACCAAACAGCTCTTAAATTTAAATCCTCAAACATTGAAAGGTTGAGAATAACTGAAGATGGGAAAGTTGGTATTGGTACTCCCAACCCTTCACGAGAATTAGAAGTATTAGGAAATACAGAATTGAGAGGTGACTTATTTTTGCCTATGCTTGATGAAGTTACTAGCCTTAATAGTGAGGAGATTTTATTTCTAGATGAAAATAACAAAGTTATTAGAGCTGATAAAAATCTCCTTAAATCTCTAGTATATGAACTACCTTCAGAATTGATTAGTTTATGTGATTTAGATGGACAACCGTTCCAACAGAGTCCTACATGGAGTAATGACCCATTTAAAATTTTTAGTTTGTGTCCTGATGTAAATATTGGTATTGGAACATTTAATCCTCAAAAGCTGCTAGATGTTAATGGAGTTGCACAAACTAAATCACTCATCGTTGGAAGAGAAAGTTCTAATTTTTCACTTATTAGTGGCTTTAGAGGTGGTATTGCCAACCAAACGGTATTATCACTTGGAATAAAAAACACTCAACCACAATTGGAGCATGAAGCTTTCAATTTAAAATCTGGTGGTGAATTAAGTTTAAATTATAAACAACTTTCTCATTATTCTACGGGGCAAATCCTAACAATTAACTCAGAAGCTGATAACGTTTTTAAAATTAATGATGAAGGGAATGTGGAGATTAATTACTTAGGATCTAATCAAGCACTTACCATAAGATCAAATAGCGAAAACCGTAAAATTCTTCAATTAGAGAATGATGGTTTACTGCGTGCAAGGAGAATTAAAGTAGATTTAGACAATTGGGCAGATTTTGTATTTGAAGAAAATTATCAATTAATGCCTTTGCAGGAATTGAAAGAATTTGTTGATATTAATAAACATTTACCAAACGTTCCAAGTGAAAAAGAAATACAATAGGAAGGACTTGATCTTGCTGAAATGAACAAAATCTTAATGCAAAAAGTTGAAGAGTTAACGCTTTACTTAATTGAGCAAGACGAAAAATCAGATGAGCTAAAAATAGAGATTGAACAATTGAGGAAAGAAATTTCTGAATTGAAATAATTATTAATCTAAAAATATTTGATATGGTAATTAAATTAAAGGCTAGATTAATAGTTTTATTATTTCTTACATCAAGCATTAGTGGCTTCTCACAAAACCCACTAAACATTACTAAATCCAACCAAGACAGCGGAAATAAAATCTACGTAGCGCAAGAAGATGTTGTATTCCTTCCAGGGTATGACTACGATGGTTCTCAAGCCAAGTTGCATGCTTACATTGACAAAGAAACAGATTATGCACAGGGTTTTACTAATTCTACTTTCAACAACGCAACAATAGATCAAAACTTGCCTATTGGCGGTATTAATGGCTCTCATAGCGTAACTTCAACAGGAGCAGGCTTATATACAATTAACTTAGATTTACCTTTAGGTACAAACGGAATGAGTCCTAATTTATCAATTATCTACAATAGCCAAGGCGGGAATAGCAACATGGGTGTAGGTTGGGGATTAAATGGTATTTCTCAGATAAGTTTAGCCAATACAAATTGGTATTATGATGAGGAATTAGAAAATGTCGAGTTGGATGGTAAAGATAAATTTACAGTTGATGGAAGTAGGTTGTTTTCTACTAATGGAACTTACGGAGCAAATGGAACAACTTATTCAACTGAAATTGAATCTTATTCTAGGGTAACGTCTTATGGAGGATCAGGAGTTCCAGATTGGTTTAAAATTGAAACCAAAGACGGAATCACAATGGAGTATGGCAGAACTGAAGATTCACGCATTCGAGAGCCTGGGAATAAGATTATAAATTGGAAGATAAAAAAAATATATGATACGCATAGTAATTATATTGAATTTGAATATTGGAACTACAATGGCGAGCAGCATATTAAAAGAATACGATATACAGGTAACGAGGACACGGGATTAGCTCCATATAATGTTGTAAAGTTCAACTATGAAACAAGAAATGATAAAAACTCAATCTATTTTGCTGGCAAAGAAATTAAACAAAACCATCTGCTAAAAGAAATTGAAATTTTCACAAATGGAGAAAATTTCAAAAGTTATGGTTTTACATACAGTTTAAACCACAATTCATATTTATCAAGTGTAGAAGAAACTGGCTCTAATGGTGAAAAGCTCAATGCCACAATTTTTAAATATGGTGAAAAAAATCAAGATATAGAAACATTACTGTGCCCTACTTTCAATGGGTTGTCAGCAGATTTTCAGGCTTCAAGAGATTTTAATGGTGATGGGAAATCAGATGTTCTAGTTAGTCATTTTTATTATAGTAATGGAAATAAAGTTTATACAACTTGGGAGGTATTTGTAGCAAATACAGATAATTCCTTTTCACACTATGCATCAGGTATAATACCTAGTGGCTATTATATGTTTTTTCATCATAATAAAGATGATATTAAAACACCAGGTTTAAGAGCTAGTTTAGATTTTTACGGTGACGGATCAGATGATATTCTTTTGGTTAAAATAAACGCGGCTTCTTCTGGTGTGACATTATCAGATATAAAAATAATTAATATTACTGGATTAGATCAAACCCAAACATATTCGCTAAATTTTACAAGTGGTGGTTACATAAGAATGGATAAATTTTTACATATAGGAGATTATGATGGAGACGGACGAGATGATATTTTATTGTTTAAATACGGCAGCAATATTAATCTTGAATACAGCGCGAAATTAATAACTTCCCACTCAGGTGAGAAAAATGTTTCTCCAAGTCGTTTAAGATTCTTACATTCATCAATAGAACATTATAGCACCGATTTTGATGGTGATGGGAAAAGAGAAATAATGGTAATTTATGCTAATTCTTGCGAAATATTTGAATTAGAGTCTAAATTGACAAATAATTCTTATGCCGTGAACAGAATTTACAATTCTGCTAGTCCTGGATTTCCAACGCAATGGCACAATATTTTAACCGGTGACTTTAATGGAGATGGGAAAACAGACATTTTGACTACTGGGAATGGTTTGAATGGGAGTATTGGATATTCGAATGGAGTCAGCTTTATTGAAGAGCCATTCCAATTTAGTCACAATTTTATTTCATCTTCTAGCTCACAATCACTTAAAATTGGAGATTATAACGGTGATGGAAAATCAGATATATTGCATTCATATAATGTTTGGACTGGTAATGTGGCAACTGAATCTAAAATTGATATATACTATTCTAATGGTAAAGGATTCAATTATAAATCATTCGAAGTTGATCTTATAACTTCACATGATGATTTCACAGTAGCTGATTTTAATGGAGATGGAAAAGCTGATATTTTTAATAGAGATTATTATGCCTCTCCAACAAAAATGTACTACTTTAATAAAAATGGTGAAGATTTTTTACTAAACAAAGTAAAAGATGGATTTGGAAATGTAACTGAATTTAATTGTGAATGGCTTACCAATAATAACGTATATTCCAACATAGGTTTAAATAGTGTACCTAATAACGAAAATTCGAAACCATTGCATGTTGTGAAAAATGTTTTGACACCTGATGGTATTGGAGGGATTATGAATGTTAGCTATAACTACAAAGGTGCAAGATGGAATAGGCAAGGAAAGGGGTTTCTCGGTTTTCACGAAATTACTTCAACCAATAATAATACGGGATACATAACAAAGGTTGAAAATATAATATATGAAGACCCGTCCATACCTTATGTTTTCTTATTCTTGAAAAAAAGAGAGACTACATCGTTAATAAGTAATGGAAATTTAATTTCACAAACTACTTTTACGAATTCAGTATCTAGTTTAGGTGGTAAAAGAGTAAAAGCAAATGTGAGTGAAGTAGTGGCAGAAGATTACATCAATTCATTTTCTAAAACTACAGAATTCACGTATGATAATAACGGTAATTTAGAAACTAGTGTTGAGGAAAACGGAGTTGAATCAAAAGTTGTCCAGAATCAATATTTAACTTTTGGAAATTGGTGGATACCAGCTAAATTAGCTTCAAGTACATCTTATCAGCATAGATATGGTCAAACACCTTTTATTAATACAATTAATTATGAATACACACCAAAAGGATCTTTAAAACAAGTAACTACACATCCTACAACTTCAAATGAATTGATTAATAAATACTTTTATGATAACTATGGTAACATTATCAGAACTACAATTTCTGCATCAGGTCATGTAAACCGAGTAAAAGAAACTCAATATGACAATCAAGGACGATTACCAATTAAGTTAATTAATGAACTTAATCAAGAATCTACCATTCAATATCATCCCATATTTGCAAAACCGATAAGCGTTGTTGATGTTGACGGTTTAGTATCAACAATTACTTATGATAATTTTGGAAATACAGAACAGTCCATTGATAAATACGGTATCCAATCAAATATACTAAAACAATGGGTGAATACAAACCCTACTAACACTACAGGAAATCCTTTGCTAGCGGATGATATAATGTACAAAATTACAGAATCAAAACAAGGTAAACCTGATAAAACAATCCACTACAATAGATTAGGACAACAACGTATGAAGGAAATACAGGGCTTAAATAACCCTATTTTTAGTGTAACTACTTACAATGAAAAAGGACAAGTAGCTGCTCAGACAGAGCCGTTTTTTCAGGGAGCAACAACTATTGGTTTGAACGAAACTGTTTACGATGAGTTTGGAAGACCACTAAGTCAAACCTCCAATGGGGAGACTGTTTCTTACACTTATGAGGTGGAGAATCAATTACAGAAAACAACCACAAATAATCCAGATGGCTCCTCAAATAATAAATATATCGATGCCTCAGGTCAACTGATAAAATCTGAAGATAATGGAGGTTTAATAGAATACGCATACTTTAGTCATGGAGGAGTAATTGATACAAAATTAAACAACCAAGTAGTTGCAACTTCTGAATATGATGCCTTGGGTCGCCAAACAAAACTGATTGATATAAATGCAGGTGAAATACAATATGAATACAATGCGTTTAACGATATAATTGAACAGGTCAATGCCAATGGGCAGGTTAAAACTTATAGTTATGACAATTTTGGAAGATTATTACAGATTGATAACAACGGAATCGTTACTGAATACCAGTATATTCAAAATGGAAATGGAATTAATCAACTTAAAAAGGTATCAATCCCAAACCATGATCAAATCTTTGAATATGATTTGTTGGGTAGAGTCAGCAAAACGACAGAAGTTATTGATGGAGTAAGCTTTGACTTTGAATACAATTACAATAGTCTTAACGAAGTTGAACAGATGGTTTATCCAAGTGGTTTGATTGTTAATAATATTTACGACAACAACGGTTATTTATTAGAAGTCCAAGACGAAAATAATAATATACTATGGAAAGGTCTTATTCAAGATGAATTTGGTCGATACGTTGAATACTCCAAAGGTGATGGGGTTATAACTAACCTTTACTATGATGCTTTCCAAAACATTGAGGAGATAGTTGCGGGAAATGTGCAACACAATATATACAATTGGGAGGATGAAACAGGGAATTTGACTAATCGCAAAAACTTAATAAACGGAATGGAAGAGTTTTTTGAGTACGATAATCTTAATCGACTTACAAAATCAACAGCTTCTGCGATAGGTTCAACTTTTACTCTATTGCCATTAGAAGTTAATTATACACCCAATGGCAATATTACAGATAAAACCTATGCGGGGAACTATAGTTACCACCCTACAAAACCCAACGCCGTTACAGATGTCACAAATGGTGGTCAAAACATAAGTTTACTTACACAAGATATAACCTACGATGCCAACAACAAGGCCTCGCAAATAACAGAAGGCGATTATACCTTACAATTCCAATATGGCATTGACAACCAACGCCGTAAAACTACCCTCTATGATCAAAACGGTCTCGTAATAGAAAAGTATTTCGTTGGACTATACGAAAAGGAAATAGAAGGAAACACAAGTCGTCATATCAACTATATATCGGCAAGTGATGGAATGACGGCCATTGTTTTGGAGGAGGAACAAAATGGAAGTAGCACCACTGAAACATATTTCACCTACAAAGACCATTTGGGCAGTATCATAGCATTAACAGATGATAACGGAAACATTGCATTGGAACAAAGTTTTGATGCTTGGGGCAGTTATCGTAATACAAACAATTGGACGTACAGTAATCTTACTTCTGCTCCAACATGGTTTAGAGGTTATACAGGACATGAACATTTACCGCATTTTAATCTTATCAACATGAACGGTCGTATTTATGACCCGATTTTAGGAAGAATGTTGAGTCCTGATAACTACGTTCAAGAACCTTTGTTTTCTCAAAGTTATAACCGATATAGTTATGTTTGGAACAATCCTCTGAGGTATACGGATCCGAGTGGAGAGATAGTATGGGCTCCTATTATTATTGGTGCAGCTGTTGGTACATATATAGGAGGTACAATGGCTAATGGAACATACAATCCTGGTCAGTGGGATTATACCTCAGGTAGAACATGGGGGTATATGGCTGGTGGTGCATTAGTAGGCGCAGCTAGTGGGTATGTAGGAGGAGTTGTTGCCTCGTCTGGGATGCCTCTAGCTAATACAGCATCAATTGTTTCTTCTTCGTATATTAGTAGTGTTGGAACACATATATACACAGGTGGTCAGTCAGATGTGAGTATTGGTGTTGGCTTCGCTTCTTACAATGTCTCACAAAATGATTGGAGTGGATTAGGAGGTAAGGGAAATAGTTTCATAGAAAACATTGGATATGTGATGGGTGCTCTCACAAATATAAGTGATGGTGTGAATGCTCTTGACAATGCCAAAGCGATAAAACAGGCCGCCCAAAGTCCTGAAGAACAAGCAGAAATTGTTAGTAAAAAATTTAAAACTGAAGGCAAATTTATAAAGGACAAATATATTGGTGCAAATGGAAGGGGTAATCCTGAGATAGCATGGGCAAATGGCCATGAAGCTAAAACTGCTGTAGGTATAGGTGCATATAATCATGATGTCTATTACTACCAGAAAGGTGCTGATGGTGCACTAAGTGCTTTCTTTAATACAAATGTCATATCTTCTGACCGAACTTTACTGCAAGTAGCACGTGCGGCAAAAGGTAGTAGTTATTCATTGCAAGTGAGATTTGGCACATCAATTTTTCTAGGTTTTAAGACTGCAATTGTCAACAACTATATTTTCTATCCATCTTTAATTATCCAACGATGAAATCACATATAATTATTATCACACTTTTAATTTCCTTCTTATTTGGAGGTTGTATAATTTATGAAAATACCTCCCATGTTGGAGAATGTTACATACTTGAATCAGACTGTAAGGAATTATGCTTTCAAATTAGAAAACCTGAAAGAGTGATTCCTTTACTCGTCATGATGTATAGTTTTCAATTGAGGAGTGACCCCTATATGATAGATATGGGTGTTTTATGTGATAACGATTCTTTAAATTTAATTAGTTGTAATTATGCAGTTCACAATAGTTTTGGAGAGTTGGTAATAGAAGATGCCATTTATGATGATTCTGCAATTTCCGAAATCACAAAAACTTTTACATTGGTCAAACGCAAAATTGAATTGCCTGTATTGTCTAAAAAATTCCATGAAGATAGCCTATATTTAAACTTTGAGGGCAAATTTTTAGAAACCAATGGAGATACTTCTACTCTAAAAGTTAAAGATTTATATTTGAAGCCTACTATTTTCAAAGGATTTTGGCGTCTGATTTAAGTATAAAATTATGATTTTCTTTTCACGAAGTTCCCTTTAAAATCTGATTCTATGAAAAAAATAGTTATTCTAGTTCTACTGATATTTTTATCATGTAAAAAAGATGAACCTATCAAAAGTTATCTTTCTGTACCACCTGTTTTAAAAGGTTTTAACATCAGGGACGGCAATGGGATTTTAATGCAAAAAATAGGAATACCGAACGTTAAGTATTCTGAAAATCCAGAAAGCGGAAAGCAAACTTTAGTTTTAAATTCATATCTAAATTCACCTACTAATTTCTTGTCCATTTTTTTTGGTAACAAATCATCAAACAAAGTCAAAATAACTGTGGTTAGAGGGGTTGTTGATGGCAGTATTGCAAATGTTTCGAGTTTACCAAATACAATTGTTGCAAATCAAAACCGTGTTGTCTTTGAAGCGGAGCTTATTCCAGAATTCAGTAATTTACCCCCTAATGCTGGAGGAGTAGTTGCATTTAATTTACCTCAAAACATAAATCCAGGGGTCTTTAGGGTTTATATTGATTACGGAAACTATATTTTGTACGATAATATCATCATAGAATAACAAAAATTTTAATACTAAATTGAAATGAAAAAATTAACACTTATTTATTTAACAGGAATACTTACAGCCTTCTCTTATGCGCAAGAAACTGAAGAAAAATCTCCAAGAATTGGAATTAGTACAGCAATTCAAAGTTCCTCGGTAGGCATTCAAATTCCTATATGGCTAGGAGATAATATAGTTCTAGCACCTTCTATTGGAGCTCAATTTGGTGATAACTATGGCTGGGTAGCACAATTTGGTCTAGCACCTCGCTTTTACTTGAATGATAAAGTCAATGCATTAAGACCTTACCTTGGTATTAGAGCAGCCACAATAATAGATTTTCCAACCAAAATCGAAGATCCTGTTGGCTTTCCTACTCCAGACAAAACAGAAAATATTATTGATTTAATTGGTGGACTAAACTTCGGTGGAGAGTATTTCTTTTCTCCTCGTTTTAGTGTAGGTCTCGAAATTCAAGCAAACATTATTAAATCTGATGAAAATTCTCTTCGATTTGGGAATCCCGGTGGAATCAATTTCAACACTGGTGCATTAGCCTTAATTAATATCTACTTTTAAAAACACAGAAATCATGAAAACATCAATAATCACAATTTGTCTTCTTTTAAGCGGAATAACCTTCGCTCAAAATGAAATAGTTTATACTTATGATAATGCTGGAAACCGTGTGAAACGCGAACACATAGCTTTAAGTATTATTCAATCCAATGACCTTACTGAAAATCTAGCAATGGAAAACTTGGCTAATAGCGGTGTAGATTTAAAGGTACAACCCAATCCGTCATCCGATAAAACTGAAGTTTCGGTGTTAATGAATCAAAAAACAGTTAATGAAGAGCAAAAAGCCGCCATAGCATCGGGCGTAATTATGCAATTGGTTGATATAAGTGGTAGGACAATAGCAACCAAAAAAGGTAAATCTTTACAACAAACTTTTGATTTAAGCAGTTTGTCTGATGGAGTTTATTTTATAAAGGTTTTTACAGAGAATGGTCAACTGGTGGGAGAAAGAAAGATCTTAAAAGAATAAGTAAAGGTGTTTAATTAATTACTTAGAATATCTGTATTGGAACTTTAGTTAATCTGACTTTAGTTCATGTTTGCAAAGGATTTCATGCCCGTCAATTTACTTTTGAGCAAACAATAGTTTTTAAATATAAAAAAATTCTATGGTAATCGAAGCCTCAAATTTCAGATTCCAATTTATCCAAAACAATCTGTGAACATCAGCGTAGCATGTCTTTCTTCTAATTTCGCGGTGATTTCAATGTGCTGAGCTCAATCGAAGTAAGCGAAGTCGAAAAACCGAGTTCCATCATCCTACAACCACCCTAAAAAGCTTTATTCAATATCCAACCTATCTCTCCTTCAACTGACGAAAGAGGTGCTTCGAACTAACAATTACAGATAACACTACGGTATGAAACTCAATTGTCTTAAAATTCCCCGAAACAATTGCGTTAAATCCTACATACGCAAAAAAATCCGCGTCCATCCCGAATAAATTGCGGGACTATTTCAGCGTTGCTTGCAATTATGCTTATTTAATCGCGGTGACTGAGCGAAGTCGAAGGCCCGCGTTCCGTCATCCCAACCATCATCCCACCCCACCCAAACCCCAAACATTTGTCAGAAAATCACCAACTAACATCATATTAACACCAAATATTCTATTCTCAGAACTATATATCTTATATTTGCAGTCTCAAAAAAACTGTAATAAATGAGCGCATTTTCAAAACGACACATAGGTCCTTCAGAGGACGAGAAATCGGCAATGTTAGCTGAAATCGGAGTAAGTTCAATTGACGAATTGATGGAACTAACCGTTCCCAAGGATATTCGATTAAAGAATGAATTAAGAATTGATACTGCCCTTACGGAAAAGCAGTATTTAGATCATATTGGTGAATTAGCAGTAAAAAACAAAGTATTCAAATCTTATATTGGATTGGGATACAGTGAAACAAACGTTCCACCAGTTATCCAGCGAAATGTGTTGGAGAACCCAGGATGGTACACTGCATACACACCTTATCAAGCAGAAATTGCACAAGGAAGATTGGAGGCATTATTGAACTTTCAAACCATGATCATTGATTTGACAGGTTTGGAGATTGCAAACGCTTCTTTGCTAGACGAATCAACTGCAGCAGCAGAAGCAATGATTATGTTCTATAATGCAAGATCTCGTTCTGATGTAAAAGATGAAAAAAATAAATTCTTCGTTTCTGAATTCACTTATCCTCAAACGATAGACGTAATTAAAGGAAGAGCGAAACATTTAGGAATCGAATTAATTTTTGGAAATCCAACAAATTTCGATTTAACAGACGATAAGTTTTTCGGAGCATTGGTACAATATCCAGATGTTTACGGTCGTGTTAAAGACCTTAGAGGATTCGTTGAAAGAGCAACCAAAAATGACGTAAAAGTTGCAGTTGCAGCAGATATTATGTCATTGGTATTGTTAGAAGCTCCAGGTAAAATGGGAGTTGATGTTGTTTGTGGATCTACACAACGTTTTGGTGTTCCAATGGGATACGGTGGACCACATGCTGCATATTTTGCAACACGTGAAGAGTACAAAAGACACATTCCTGGTAGAATTATCGGAGTATCGAAAGATGCAGATGGAAATGTAGCTTTAAGAATGGCGCTTCAAACCCGTGAACAACACATTAAAAGAGACAAAGCAACTTCAAATATTTGTACCGCCCAAGCTTTATTGGCTGTTATGGCGGGAATGTATGCAGTATATCATGGACCTCAAGGACTAATTGATATCGCACAAAATATTCACAACCAAACTGCTACAATTCACAAATCAATTGAAAAAGCAGGATACAAAGTATTGCACAATGATTATTTCGACACTTTATGGGTGGAAACTCCAGAAGGTTTATCAATAGAGCAACTGAAAGATGTTGCAGAAGATCATCGTATTAATTTACGTTACATCAATGAAAATCAATTTTCAATTAGCGTTGGAGAAAGAACAAATGATGCTGAAGTAAAAGACTTAGTTACTATGCTTGAAATATCAGCTGCTGCAAAAGCTATCGATGTTAAATTTATTTCATCTTTAGTAAATCAAGATTTAGCACGTAAAACTGAAATTTTAACGCACGCGGTGTTTAACACTTATCATTCTGAAACAAAAATGATGCGTTACATGAAGTGGTTGGAAAACAAAGATCTTTCTTTGGTTCACTCAATGATTGCTTTGGGTTCATGTACTATGAAATTAAACGCAGCTGCACAATTGATGCCGATTACTTGGCCAGAATTCTCAAATCTTCATCCTTTCGCTCCGGTAAATCAAGCCATTGGTTACCACGAAATGATCAAAGAATTGGAGAAAGATTTATGTGAAATTACTGGATTCTATGCAATGTCTATGCAGCCTAACTCAGGTGCACAAGGAGAATATGCTGGACTAATGGTGATCAAAGCATACCATGCTTCAAACAATGAAGAACAAAGAGATATCTGTTTAATTCCTTCATCAGCACATGGAACAAACCCAGCTTCAGCAGTAATGGCTGGATTTAAAGTTGTGGTAACAAAATGTGATGACGCTGGAAATATCGACATCGAAGATTTAAGAAAGAACGCTGAAAAATACAGTGATAAATTAGGAGCAGTTATGGTAACTTATCCTTCTACTCACGGAGTTTTCGAAGCTGGAATTAGAGAAATTACTCAAATCATTCATGATCATGGTGGTCAAGTATATATGGATGGTGCAAATATGAATGCGCAAGTTGGATTAACAAATCCAGGGAATATTGGAGCAGACGTTTGTCACTTGAATTTACACAAAACATTTGCGATTCCTCATGGAGGTGGTGGACCAGGAATGGGGCCAATTGGTGTTGCAGAACACTTAGCACCTTTCATTCCAGGAAGTCAGCTTATTGATGGAGTGGGTGGGAAAAATGCAATTCACTCAATTTCTGGAGCACCTTACGGAAGTGCTTTAATTCTGTTGGTTTCTTACGCTTACATCAAGATGTTAGGAACAAAAGGATTAAAACATTCTACAGAAATGGCGATTGTAAATGCGAATTACATCAAAGCTAGATTGAGCAAACACTACCCGATTTTATATTCTGGAGAAAACAATACTGTTGGACACGAAATGATTTTGGATTGTAGAGCATTTAAGCGCACAGCTGGTGTTGAAGTAGCTGATATCGCAAAACGATTAATCGATTATGGATTCCATTCGCCAACGGTTTCTTTCCCAGTTGCTGGAACATTAATGATTGAGCCAACAGAGTCGGAAGACAAAGCTGAGTTAGACCGTTTCTGTGAGGCAATGATAAGTATCCGTAAGGAAATTCAATTTATTGAAGACGGACATGCTGATCAAGAATCAAACTTATTGAAAAATGCACCGCATACAGCTGAGTGTATTATCAACCAAGAATGGAAATACGATTACACACCAAAAGAGGCAGCTTACCCATTAGAATACTTAATTCGCAATAAATTCTGGGTTTCTGTACGTCGTGTAGATGATGCTTATGGAGATAGAAACTTAATTTGCTCTTGTCCATCTGTTGAATCTTACAATATTGAGGAAGAGGAAGCTTTCGCATAAATATTCTTTGTAAGAAAACTCTAAAGCCTGCGTTATGCTCGTTTTCAATTGCAGTCATTTATAAAAATAAACTCCTGACAATTGAAAACTTCACAAGCCTTGTCTTTAAAGCTTTCTTATCAAAGACTAAAATGTCAATTAGTTTTCTTGTCAAAGAATTGTAATAAATAATTTAACGCGAAGAGGGATGAAAGATTCCTTCTTCGCTTTTTTAAAAACTCAAAATGGACTACGCAATAGAAATAAAGTTTAAAGAAGTATTGGCTGAACTAGACAAGACTTTTGGAGGAGGTTTAGATGTGCAATCAATTCTATTTCTTATTGGAGTTCAAGAATTGGGGAAAGGCCATAAGAATTTCAGTAAAAGAGAAAAAACGGAACTGATGCATGTTGCAGTGTGTACTGTTTTAGAACCTTATGGTTATTACAAGACCATTGGAAGAGACGAAGACAATTGGCCACATTTTGAATTTCTTAAGGAATTACCACCATTGGATGACCGTCAGCAACAACATTTAATGAAGGAAGCGATCATTACGTATTTTCAAGCTGAAAATAATGAAAGCATAGATAACATTGAAGTCCCTGAGGTTTTGAGGTATTATGAAGAGAAAGGGTAAATGTGAGTTCATCCAAATAATTAACCTTATTTAAATTCTCAATTATCTCAAACCATCTTTAAGTTTTGATTCAGAATAGATTATAAATATTCAGCTGGATTCAACTAATTAGCTAATTAAAATCAACTTTACCCTTTTAGTCAAAAACAAATCCCGAAGGGATGAAATGTGTTAACCTAAGATGTTATACCTTTTTAGAAAAAACATTGGTTAATGCATGCCGTCCTTTTCGGACTTATCCCAATTACGGTTCTTTAAAGGCAATCAGTTTTTTTTTAAAAAAATTCAGAAAGAATGATAATATTCATTTGATTTCAACCAATTAGTGAAGCAAAAAATGCAATGCTGATTTGCTTAATCTATTTCCTAATCAACCCAATTTATAATTTTCTAATCAAAAAATTACCCCTGCTTTTTAACATCACCACCCTCCTGCCAATTGCTAGCAAAATTCAAAAATCCACTAATCAGAGGATGTGGCATTTCTCTGGTACTACAAATTTGCGGTAAACTCATCGATGCAACACAAAATGGTCTTGATTTTAAACTAATAATCTCTGGTTCTTCAAATTGATTCATTGCTTCAACATCGATTACTTCTCGTTTCAAAACGTCTAATATTTGAGGGTAAATTGAATAACGGGCGTTGGTCAGCTCAATTCTATTCATTTCATTATAAAGCGAATTCATTGATTTTGAAACTGGCTGTACTTCTACCTTTTCAAAATTATTTTCAGGAGCTAGATTGTCTGAAATTACTTTCTCTTGATTTGGGTTTAGATTATACATCTTAATAATCACCTCTAGAAATGTTTTAAATGATTCACCTGTGACGAGCAAAGCAACTTGTGAAGAAAGTATAGCTTTTATAATTCCATTGAGAAAAAAAGCATTCTCGTAGGGCCCGGGAGCGATTATCACACCTTGAAAATTACTGAATTTAGCAGGCTTTAAACTAGCGGCCTCGTGGGTGCGCATCCAATAGTAATTTACATCAAGATCCAATAGCTTTGCAGAATGCTCAATTGATAAATTCGTAGCGTGATGGGCATTGTATGTGAAATTAAAATCTCCTACAATTATTATTTTTATAGCTTCAGACATAGACAAAACAAGGTTTGCAGCGAAAAGGTATTAAAAAAAAATGGTCATTCCAATAAGAAATGACCATTATATAAGTTTTTAGAATATTTTATCTTTTGAAATAACCTTGAAATATTGCGTTTTGAATCTCGATTGTATCTGACAATACTGGATTTAACAAGTTATCGTAAAGTGAAAGGCTAAATTTCGCAACAAATTTCATGTACTGTCCTTCTTCATCAGAATCTTCTTCTAAATTAGACAATTCAAAAGTTTGAGGAAAAATAGAAGTTTCTGAACTCATCCAAACTGTTCCTTGACTATCTCTAAATACAACTTCAACACCATCTTCAGAATCAGTTTTATACTCAATTGGAGTAGTTATTCCTGTTTTGAAAAATTCATTAAAATCTTCAATTGAAGGTCTGTCAGCATTATTAGAGCTAAAAATCAATTTCCCCAATCTCACCTGAATCATATCTTGCTGTTGACCACTTTCTAATGAAGAGTAGTAAGCAATTTTTGAAGGCTGAGGAGAAGGCAAAATCTCTTTTGCTTGAGAAGGTTTACAATAAAAACCTTTGATGTCTTCAATGATTGTGTAATTAGCACCTTGTATATTACCTGTGAAAGAAATAGGCAATTTAGCTTCATACGTCGGCTTTGGAATTACCTCGTGCTTAACACATGAAGTTAAAAACGCTACACCTAAAATTATCGATAATGTATTAATATATTTCATAGTTGTTCATAGTTACGTGGCTAATATACGTAAAGAAAGAGTAAAAGGTTGTGTTTATCTATGGATTTATTTTCTTGAATTTGTGACATAATTTTAATTCCGCGCCAGCAAAGACTTTTAAAAGACCTTATAAATACTTTCCTCAATCCTCCCTACTCCACCAGCAGCTTAGAAGTATACTTTTTATTACCATCAAACATTTGTAAAGTGTACATTCCAGGAGACAATGAATTTACATTAACAGTATTATTTAGTGAACTCACTTTTGATTGTAAAACATATTTTCCCATCATGTCTAGAACATTCAAATCATAGCTTTCTCCTGATGGCAAATTTGAGATTTGAAAAGTATTTGATGTTGGATTTGGGTAGATTGAAAGTGATTCTTCTTTATTGAAATCGGAAGTGCTTAAATCTGTTGAAAGTTCTAGGATCCAGAAGTCATTCTGACCTTTATTTGGCTCGGTTTTGTCGCCAGAGATATCAGATTGTGATGCTCCAAAAAGTAAGAGTGAATTATTTTCTGTTTGTAAAATAGTTGGAGACACCTCATCTTGGTCACCTCCAAATTTAAACTGACTTTTTATTGATAAATCACTTGTATCTGCAATTATAATCCAAAAATCAAGTGAATTATTATGTGAGGAAATTTCGACCTCCCCTGAGATGCCACTGTCTGAAACTCCTGCCACAAGTAATTCACCAGAATTTGTAATCATTGCTTGTGATGGTTGATCCGTGTTGTTGCCTCCAAAGGTCCTATCCAGCAAAACATTTCCATCTTGGTCTAATTTAGTAACCCATATATCAAAAACACCTCGTGATGACTCTGTTTTGGTTCCAGAAATTCCTGACAAAGAATAACCTATTACATAAACCCTATTATCTGAATATATCAAATTACTACTTAAATCACCACCATTTCCACCTATAGTTTTATCCCATAATATATTCCCATTACTATCAAGTTTTAAAACCCAAATATCATAGCTTCCATAACTTCCCTCTGTTTTAAGTCCAGATATTGGAGATTTGGAAGAACCCGAAATAATTATATTTTCATTTTCATCAATTGCAACTGATGTCAAGCCTTCATCATCACTCCCTCCTATCGTTTTATCCCAAATCACATTGCCATCACCATCTATTTTCACAATCCAACAGTCAGATTGACCATAAGAATTTTCAGTTTTATCACCAGAAATAGGAGATAATGTTTGTCCAACTAATAAAATAGAACCATCGGCAAGTTCAACAATATCTCCTAAATATTCATCACCAGAACCACCATAGGATTTCTGCCAAATTTCATTTCCCAAATCATCTAATTTGATAAGCCAAAAATCGAAACCACCCTGATTTGGCGCTGTTTTATTTCCATTAATTCCAGATTCAGAAGAAGACCCAACTAATAAGTTTCCATCTGATGTTTCCATCATTTTAACCATTAAATCATTAGAAGCTCCACCAAAATTATTTTGCCATTCAATGGAGTTATTGTTATCCAAAGAAAAGAACCACAAATCATAAGCTCCAAAATTACCAGTAGCTTTATCTCCCGAAACGCCAGAGTATGAATCTCCTCCGATTATTGTTTTATTATTGACCCTAATCCCAGAACGCGCAAAATCGTTCAAATCTCCACCGATAACGTATTGGTCGGTAATTTGGAGCGTTTGGGAATTGGAAGAGAATGCAAGCGCTAAAGCAAAAAAAAGTAATGTTATTTTCATAGTGTTTGGTTTAAAAGATTAGAATTCTTGCACAAATCTAAGTAACGTGAGATTTTAAATTTAATAATAAATTTCAATTACCTCTACTCCACAATCAACTTAGAAGTATATCTCTTAATCCCGTCAAACATTTGTAAAGTGTACATTCCAGGACTGAGAGAATTAATATCTACACTATTATTTAATGAATTTACTTTTGACTCCAATACGGATTTCCCCATCATGTCTAGAACATTCAAATCATAACTTTCTCCTGTTGGTAAGTTTGAAATTTGAAAAGTATTTGATGTTGGATTTGGGTAGATTGAAAGTGTTTCTTCTTTATGGAAATCGGAAGTACTTAAATCTGTTGAAAGTTCTAGGACCCAGAAGTCATTCTGTCCTTTACTAGGGAGAGTCTTATCTCCTGAAACACCTGAATCAGTTGCTCCAAAGAGTAATAAAGAATTGTTTTCTATTTCTAATATAGTTGGAGACACATCATTTTGATCACCGCCAAATTTGAACTGACTTTTTATTGATAAATCACTGGTGTCTGTAATTAGAATCCAAAAATCAAGTGAATTATTGTGGGAAGAAGTTTCAACATCACCAGAAACATCACTGGATGAACTCCCTGTCAAAATTAAATCACCAGAAGGCATTAATTTCACATCCGACAATTGTTCTATATAATTTCCTCCAAAAGTTTTGTCCATTAAAATTGTTCCGTTTTGGTCCAGTTTGGCACCCCAAATATCAAATTCACCTCTAGATATTTCAGTTTTTGCACCCGAAATTCCAGATGTAGAATTACCAAAAGCAAAAATTTGATTATTCGAGAATATTAAATTCGTTCCATAATCATAATCAGCCCCTCCAATCGTTTTGTCCCAAACAAAATTCCCATTATTATCAAGTTTCACAATCCAAAAATCATAGCCCCCATAACTTACTTCAGACTTATGACCGGACACAGAAGATCTAGAACCTCCAGATATAAATATATTTTCATTATCATCTATAGTAACTGAACTTGCACCTTCATCATAAACTCCTCCTATTGACCTATCCCAAATTATATTTCCGTTTTCATCAATTTTCACTACCCAATAATCAGATAAACCATAAGAATTCTCAGTTTTATCACCTGATATAGGAGAGTTAGAAGTTCCTACTAAAATAACAGAACCATCTGAAAGTTCGACAAGGTCTCCGAGGTAGTCATCACCAGAACCACCATAAGATTTCTGCCAAATTTCATTCCCTTGATTGTCCATTTTTATTAGCCAAAAGTCATAACCACCCTTATTTGGCGTTGTTTTATTTCCACCAATTCCAGATTCTGAATAAGCACCAATTAAAATATTACCATCTAATGTTTCAATCATTGTGACCAATAAATCATCAGATGTTCCTCCTAAACTATTTTGCCATTCTATAATTCCATTATCACCCATAGCTATAACCCATAAGTCCGCGCTACCTAAACTACCATAATTGGAAGTAGTTTTATCACCCGAAGCACCAGAATATGAATCCCCTCCGATTACTGTTTTGTTGTTAATCCTAATTCCATAACGAGCAAGATCATTAAAATCTCCACCGAAAACATATTGATCAGTAATTTGGAGAGTTTGAGAATTGGAAAAGAATACAAGCGCTAAAGCAGAAAGAAGTAATGTTATTTTCATAGTGTTTGGTTTAAAAAAAGGGTGCTTGAAAATTCAAGCACCCTAAATATATGAATTAATTTTAATTTTTAATAATGTTGTACGATTTTGTTGATCCGTCTTTAAAAATAAATGATGCAATTAACGTACCTGGCGGCAATGCAGTGTCTTCATCCAATCGAATATTCTCAGTGTGAGTTTCATCCTTTTTTATTACAAAGTCTTTACTCAAGAGCTTTACTCCAGTAATATCAGTTAGAACAAACCTAAAATCAAGAGTTGCATCTACACTCATTTCTAGATTAAAATTATCTTCAATAATTGGATTTGCAAAAATATTTGCAGTAAAAAATGAACTTAAATCAATACTTGAATTAAATGTTTGTTTTACTTCTTTAATTATCGGCAAATAATTCCTGTCTTCAGAAAAAATTAAACCTATAGTATACAAACCTTCATTCATAGTAATATTAGGTGAATTAAAAACTCCATCTTGGTTAAATAAATCAGTGGAAAGAACTGAAATGGGATCAGCTTCACTATCCGCCAAATTGGAAAAAGTTACTTGATCAATATCATCCCACCATTTCTCATAGGAACTACCATTACAACCTGCAACTAAATTTAAATAATCAAACACATCGCCGTCTGGTCCTAACTGAAAACTAATGTTATTAAAACAATCCATATCAAAAGAACTTCCGCTACTATTATTATCATTGAAATCAACGATACACTCTAATTGAGGTTTACCATTCTCTGTTATCCTATTTGGACCACCATTAGGCCCACTAGCTGTATTTATCTTATTAATTGCCCACTGCATGATTTGACCACATCCTGTCCCAGGCATTCCTGCTAAAACATTTGTTTCTATAGTTGTGCCGCTGTTCCCCCATAGCCCCAAATCCTTCGCTATTCCATAAACAGTTCCAGTTATTGGAGAATTAGTTAAATCAACATAATTGTTATTTGGACTCGCTGGAATTACTATATTTGTGACTCCATTATCAGGAATACAACCAATTGATTGTGGCCCAGCTTGACAAAAGAATTGGAATTGAGTCCAAGTCATATATTGATAAAATGGAACACCATTATTATTTGTTGCTTCTAATCGTAAAAAAGGACTACTTATGACATCTGGCGCATATGAAACGATTTCGTAAGCATATCCATTACCGTTACACACCCATCTGCACTGTTCTTCTACGTCTGAGCCACATCCAAGGCACTCATGTTCAATTGCATCATTATTAGAAATGGAGCTATTGTCAGTAATCAGCATTTCATTACTTCCTGAAAAACCTTTCACATCTATTATCATACTATGATTCAAATGATCAAAGTTGTCTGGCATTTTGAAATAATTTAAACCACTCAACGTTATACTCGTTCTAGCATTTGGATCTGAGGCATTCATTAATGTCACATTCTCAATAACTACCTCCCAATAATCTACATTTTCAACATCATTTAAAACAATAAATCCTTGACTAAATTCTGGAGGTATTTTAAAAGCTGTTTGCTCGTCTTGGGCAACTATACTAGTAGAAAAGCCAACTACTAAAAGTGCCATCAAAATAAATTGATTTTGAATAATTTTGTTTATTCGTTTCATAAGTGTATATTTTTTTAAATTAATTAATAAATAATCGTGTAAACTATAACAATCAGATTCATATAAATTGAGAGTTAGAATGTATATTTTACACGAAATTGAATTGTGAAATCGATTTCAAAACAAATTAAATCTATAATTTTTGTTAAACAACTAAATAAAAGCAATACATTATTACCTTTATGGTTATAAAATATTTCAAAGATGGATCGAACACTTGGTATTAAGGTCAGGAAAATAAGAGAATTGAGAAATTTTAGTCAAGACTATGTCGCTGATAAATTATCGCTAAGCCAGAGTTATTATTCTGATTTGGAAAATGGAAAAAAGCCTGTTTCTGAGGATAAATTAAATCAAATTGCAAAAATTTTTGAGGTTGAGCCAGAGATTATTAAAGAATTTAATGACCATGTTATATTTAATTCCTGCGCTCAATCTGGTTATATTAATACTAACAACATCAACCCTTTAGACCAAGTAATTGAATTATATACAAAGCTTACACACTCAAAAGATGAAAGAATTAAAGATTTGCAGAATATAATCAAAGAAAAAAATGAGATAATTGAAAATTTAAAATCTAAAAAGTCATAAATATTTTTTTTTTAGAATTTACTTTTCTCACCCCAACATAAACCCCGGCAACTCCAAACCTAACTTCTTAGCAATATGCTCAATCATCACTCTTTGATAAGAAAGCAAAACTTGCTCGCCCGTTACATATTCAACCATTTTGCGGTTAGAAAGAAAATAATTACTGTAATTTTCACCGAAGTCATTCTTTACTTCTTCTTTTAGGGGAGTGAAAAAATTTTCTTTTACGTCTTGAACGCGTCTTCTGTTATTGTTGATTTTTATCCGCTGTTCGTTCGTTAACGGTGGAATGCTGGATTGTCCCATCGTGATTCTGTTCTCTTGAATCTCCTTTTCGGCTTCTTCTAAAAGTGCTTCTATTTTATGTTGAACTTTCTCCACTTTTAGTTTTGGGTGAACACCTTTTAATGTTGTCCATTCTGAAACTTTTTTAGGCTTAGTAGCCAAAAGAAAAGCAATCTTTTTATCTAGCACTTTATATGTTGGTCTACTTAATGAAGCGCCAAGTTCTTCTCGGTAATCCATTATTTTTTCGAAACGAATCCATTCTCTAAGGGAAAGTAGTTTCTGGTCTTTCTTTGTTAGATAAGCCACTTTTTCACCACCTGACCAATCGTAATTTTTAAAAGCTTCCATTTCTTCAACAAACCAATTGCTGCGATTTTCTTCTTCTAATTTCTTTAACAACTCGTCCTTAAGTGCTGGAAGGTGAAATACATCTTCTGCAGCATAAACATATTGTTGCTCAGTTAAGGGACGCTGAAACCAATTACTTTTCTGCTGACTAGATTTGGTATCTATCGGATAATCTTCTCCAAGAACAGCCAATAAAGAATTATTTAAAGAAAGTGTTTCGTAATTCAATAAGCGCATCGCTACACCTAAATCAACGATATTGTTTGGTTTTGCACCTAAATGATGCAACAAACGCATATCTTCATTGAAAGCAAAACAAATAATCTGAATAGCTGGATTCTCGAGAATAGGAAAGATAAGTTCAATATTCAACCCTTTCAATGGATCAATTAAATAACAATTTTCTCCATCGAAAATCTGCATTAAACAAAGGTTGAAACCATATCGAAAATGATTTTTATCAAATTCTAAATCTATGCAAATCTCATTTTTGGTAGATAAAGATTTCACTACTTCTTCAAAAGTAGCTGTATTGTCGATGTATTGTATGTTTGAATTCATTAATTAATGATCACGTGACATTAGGTATTTGGCTAAATCTAAAAGTTCTTTCTTATTGGCATCAGGAACATTAATTTCCTTCATATTTAAGAGTGCTTTCTGATAAAATAAATCTTTTTGTTCTTCTGCTTTTTGACGAACTCCTAGTTGCTCGAAAATAGCTTTTGCATTGTCAATCTTCTCTTGTCCTGATTGATTATTCAAGATAGTATCCAATTGTGATTTTGTCTCTTGATCGGCTATTTCATAAGCTTTCAACAATAGAAAAGTCTTTTTATTTGAAAGAATATCTCCTCCAACTTGTTTCCCAAATTTATCTGAATCAGCATAAAGATCAAGTAAATCGTCATGCATTTGAAAAGCCAATCCTACATTCACTCCAAAATCATAAATGTGCTGAATGTCTTCTTTATTTTCTGCTCCTCCAATTAAAGCTCCCATTTCTAAGGCCGCTCCTAATAGAACTGAAGTTTTTAAACGAATCATTTCGATGTACTGATCTATGGTTACAGTATTCGAAGATTCATAATCCATATCCATCTGCTGACCTTCACAAACTTCTCTCGCTGTGCGCGTAAAAACATTCAATAATTTTGGTAATACAACTGAATCGTGCTTGGCCAATAAAGAATATGCTTCCACAAACAAAACGTCTCCAGAAAGAATAGCAACATCTCTATCCCATTTTTCATGCACAGTTGCTTTCCCTCTTCTCAATGGCGCATCATCCATAATATCATCATGAATTAATGTGAAATTATGAAACAATTCAACGGCCAACGCAGCATTTATTGCTTTTATACCCGGAGTGCCAAATAAATGACAAGCCAACATTGTTAAAGATGGTCGCGTACGTTTTCCTCCTAATGTTAGGAAATAACGCAGCGGATCATATAAATTCTTTGGCTCTTTTGGCAATTCCAAAGCATGAATTTTCTTTTCTAGTAATTGTTGATACTCTTGAATATGGTGCATTTAAGATACTGTTATCTATTTTTAAATAGTATTGGAAATTTCTAAATGATAGAACAAGCACTAGGTTTTATTGTTCTTGTCGTCCTCGCTTTTTTCATCTTCATCCGGATCATAATCGATTCTTGTTCTAGGATCAATTTCAAGATTAGACAATTCAATATCAATTTCTTCATCATAAATATTGATAAATGGTTCTCTAAATGCTTTAGTTGCAATTCTGTTTTCTAAGCTTAAAAGCAATGAAGGAAGAACTGTTAGATTGGTCAACATGGCAACTAACATAGTTAATGAAACCAATAAACCTAATGCTTTTGTTCCTCCAAATTGAGAGAAAGCAAACATTGAGAATCCGAAAAACAATACGATTGAAGTATAGAACATACTCAACCCTGTTTCATAAAGTGCATTAATTACACAACCTCTTTGGTCGTAGCTGCGCACTTTAAGTTCTTGACGGTATTTGGCCAAGAAGTGAATTGTATCATCGACAGAAATACCGAACGCAATACTAAACACAAGTAATGTTGAAGGCTTAATTGGAATTGCAAAGATTCCCATAATTCCTGCTGTTACCAACAATGGAATAAAGTTAGGAACGAGTGAAATAACCACCATTCTCCACGAACGGAATAAGAACGCCATCAAGATTGCAATAATGAAAATGGCAATGATTAAACTCGTTAAAAGGTTTTTAATAAGATACTGTGTTCCTTCAGCTGCAACAACTGATGTTCCAGTGATTAAGTAACTTAAATTTTCATCATCAATTGCTTTTTCTAAGGCAACTTTAAACTCCTCTTTTTCATAATATGTTGCCAATAAAGTAGGGTCTAAGTCAAATTGGAACAATAAAGAATCATTCCCTTCCGCTATATTAAACGCCGTATTGTTCCTGTATGCATTTGATACATTGAAAATTGAGTCTGCATAAGTTGTTTCACCAGCTTCAAATTTTTCATAATAAGCAGCAACTTCCTCTGAATTTGGATTTAAAACTGTATCCAACATTGCAGTAACTTTACTGATTTTTTGATCAATTTCATACGATCCTAAATCAATTACCTGCATACGCAAACGATAAGTTGTATTGGTCGTATCGATTAATTCTTTTAAAGAAAGTCCGACCGTCGAAGCAGGGAAAACCTTCATAGAAACATCCAAAACCTCATCTGATCGATCACTTTCAGTTATGAACATATTGATTTCCTCTTCAGAAGGATATTGTGAAGGAGCTATTGAATCAACAATAGAAGTATCCGCTTTAAACTGCATTACACGCTTAGCAATTTTCGGATAATTAAGCATTAAAGAATCGCTGTAATTTGTTTTCCCAACACGAATTGAATCTTGGTATTTGTATACCAATTGCGTTTTCACCATGTCTGCTTGAAAATTATCCACATAACCTTTCAAACGCAACATGTCTTTACGTTCAATCAACTTATACATATCAGGATTATTTCCATAATATGACATATTGATTAACTTCATGAAATTGACAATAGAAATCGATTTACTAAAAATGGTATCTTTTTCTAAATTCGCCTGAACTGTTTCTAATTTCTCGAGTGTTTTCTTGTCAAACTTTCTTCCATCCTTTTTATAATTAATCAGAATTTCAAAAGGAATTGCCCCATTAAAATTTTCTTGAATAAAAAGAATGTCTTTTAGAATTGGATCTGAGTCTGGTAAATCACTGGTTAAATTCCCGGTGGCTTCCATCTTTGTAGCTCCAAAAATAGCAATAACAACCACTGCAATTGTAATTAAATAAATACGCTTTCTGTGGGTTGTTGTGATGTAAACTAATTTGTCTACAATAGTTCTCGCAAATTTCTTTTCTAAGTGCTTTAAATGTCTGGATTTAGGAATCTTAGTCAGTGAGAATAAAATAGGAATGATTGTAATTGAGATTACAAATACAAACATTATATTTATAGAGGCGGTTGTTCCAAACTCAACTAATTTCTCGGAATTGGTAAACATAAACGTCGAGAATCCTAATGCTGTGGTAAGATTCGTTAAGAATGTAGCATTTCCAACTTTAGAAATAACACGGGATAATGCTTTGGTTTTATTCCCATGATCTTTAACTTCTCGGTGAAACTTGGTGAGCAGGAAAATACAATTGGGAATCCCGATTACAATCATCAATGGTGGAATCAATGCCATCAAAATTGAAAGCTTGAAGCCCATTAATCCTATACTTCCCAATGACCAAATAACAGCGATAAATACAACAAGAATACTAAAAGCTACAACTCTAAATGATCGGAAGAAAAGGTACAATAACAAGGAGGTAACTGCAATTGCAAGTCCAATAAAAATATACATTTCAGAGACCACTCTTTTCCCCATCACAACACGAATGTGTGGCAAACCAGCAAAGTGCATTTTACCAAAAACATGTTCGTAACCCAATGCAATTGCCTCAGCATCTAATACAACTCCAGATTTTGCTTGGTCACTTAAATAGGCCTCATCGATGGTAATCATCATCAAGGAAACATTGGTTGAATCATTATATAAAAGTCCATTGTATAAAGGAATCTGCCTTATTTCACGGCGAATATCTTCAATGGATTTTTCTTTAAAAGTTGGATCTAGAAAAATAGGTTCTGCTTCAAATTTACCTTCGGCAGTATTGTTTTTAATTGTAAAAAGATCGGCTTCAGATAAAACTGCATTTACACCGTCCAACTTAGCGATAGAATCTCCAAGTTGTTTCCACATTAAGAAGTTTTCTTCTGTGTAAAGTTTGTCTGATTGAATGGCTAAAACTAAAGCTCCACCATCTTCACCAAACATTTCTTTAAGCTGCATATAATCGTCCTGAGCAGGAGATTTTTTAGGCAACATATTTCCATACTTATTGTCCATTTCTAAGGCTGTGAAAGCGAAATAGCCAAAAAATATAGTCAAGGCTGCCATTATAGAAATAATAACAATCCTATTCCTCAATATAATCTGGGAGAGTTTAAACCACATAAACTAAATTATAATTAAACATACAAATGTAAACAAAATGATAGAAAAGAATTGAATTAAGCTTGAATTAACGCATCACACCAAAATTTATGTCACAACTGAACACTTTGAACATATTCCTTTCGCTTGAATTTCTTGCTCTTCTATAATGAAACCAGGTACTTTTAATTGAGGTAATTCGTCAATTTCGACACAATACACCTCTTCGCATTTCCTGCATTGAAAGTGAATATGATTGTGTTCATGCAAACCATGATCATGAGCACAAACACCATCGCACAATGCTAATTTCTTAATATCTCCAGGCATCACAATTTCATGGATAACACCTTTGCTGGTGAAGGACTTAATCGTTCTATATAGCGTAATTCTATCAAAATCCTTTAACCCGTCTTCGATGTCTTGAATAGAAATTGCGTGCTCATTTTTAAAAAAAATGTCTAGTACTTCTTTTCTAAAAGGAGTAACGCGTAAATTCTTTTTTCTTAAAATATCAACCTTCATAGATGCAATATTGTTGCATTTGTATTATATTTGCAATTCAGTTCAATTCAATGAAAGCAAAAATAGGTATTATTCTTTACATAATTTTCTCTTTTAATCTTCATGCGCAAGATATACAGGGAAAAGTAATTAATGCAGAAACAAAGGAAGTAATTCCATTTGCGAAGGTGGGTTTTCCTAGCATTAATATATTTACAAGCACAAATGAAAAAGGTGAGTTCTTCTTTGATCACTTGCCAGAAACACACTTAAATATTAAAGTCACAGCTTTTGATTTTAAGATCTCTATAGAAGAGATTGATATATTGAAGAATGAAAAATTAATCATTGAACTCACTCCCCTGCATACCGTTTTTGAAGAAGTAAAAGTTACCGCTGCTGAGGGAAGGGTTCAAAGAGAAAACATTACTTCTGTTGCAATTGCGACAAAAGATGAATTATTTCAAACTGGAGCAACAACTTTAGGCGAGTCCTTAATTCTTATTCCGGGAGTTCAAACTAGTTCTGTAGGAATGGGAATCAGCAAACCAATAATTCGTGGACTTTCAGGAATGCGCGTTGTTACTTATAATAATGGGCTGCGTATCGAGAATCAACAATGGGGAAGTGATCATGGAATGGCGGCTTCAGAATTAGGTTTGGGAAAAGTTGAAGTTGTGAAAGGCCCTTCCTCCTTATTGTATGGAGCTGACGCGTTAGGTGGGGTTATTCATTTTATAGATGAATCTTATCTTCAGAAGGGGAAAAGTGATGCTTATGTTTCAACAAAATTTGAATCTAATTCTATGGGAACAACCAATGAAGCAGGATTTAGAATTCACAAAGGAAAATGGCGGGCTAATGTTCATGCCAATTACATTAATCATGCGGATTTTCAATTACCAGATGGAGAATTCATTAAAAACTCTAGGTTTTGGGGAACGAATTTCAAAACCAGTTTAGGCTACCGTCACAAGAATTATCAATTAAACATTCGTTATCAACTTTCTTATTTAAGATTGGGAATTCCTGGACATTCTCACAATGAAAATCCAGAAACAATAGATTTTATTACAAGCGATAGAAAACGCGAAGGAACACTTCCGGCACAATTCAACTTGAATAACTTCTTATTGATTGAGAATACCATTTTCTTTAATAAATCGAATCTATTGATTGAACTAGGAAATACAAACAGTGATCTCAGAGAACATGACGAAAAAATCACATTGCCTTTTACGCATTTGAATGTCAATAATTCAACTTATAATATTCGATACACACGTAAAATAACAGAAAACATTGGACTAAAAACGGGAATTCAAGGAATGGCAAAAATCAATAGAAATCGCTTTCCAAGTTCTTCATTATTGATTCCAGATGCAAATAGTTTTGACAATGGCGTTTATGCATTAGTCGATTATGAAATAGGGAAATGGCGTTTTCAAGGAGGATTAAGATATGACATCCGCTATCTTTCTGTGTTAAGCTCAACCGATTTGGACTCTTCTTTAATTTCTAATATCAATCCGAATGCCATTAACAGAACATTCCAAGGCGTTAATTATTCGGCAGGATTTGTTCGCAATTCAGAACTTACTTCCATCAGATTTAATGCTTCAAGTGGTTACAGAGCTCCGCATTTATCAGAATTAAAAGCAGATGGGTTTCACCATGGATCATTGCGCTACGAAAAAGGTGACGAAAATCTAAATTCTGAACATGCTATTCAATTGGATTTAGCTTTAGAATTACATTTCGACCATTTGGAAATTGTTATCAATCCTTATTATAATAGAATTTCAAATTTCATATACTTGAATCAAACTGATGATTTCGCAGGTAGTTTTCCAATATTTGAATATGGTCAAGCTGATGTTGCTCATCTTTATGGAGGAGAAATCGGAATTCATTATCATCCACACCGCATTCACCGTTTACACATTAATAGCAATTTTTCTGCTACAATTGCAGAGACTCAAAATGGTGAACCGATTAGTTTGATTCCGCAACCGAATCTCAACACGTCGATTCGATTTGATATTAAAAACAAGCATAAAATCAGCGTTAAAAACATAATATTAGAGCATGTTTATTATTTACCACAAAACCGTGTTGGTCCAAATGAAACATATTCTGTCGATTATCATTTATTGAATTTGGCTGCACATCTTTCAATTGGAAAAGCCGAAAAATTAGATATCTCAACTGGAGTTCGGAATTTACTAAACACCAACTACCGTGGCCATTTATCAGCATTGAAGAATTTAGGGCTTTCACAGCCAGGGATAAATATGTTTGTATCGCTGAAGTATAAAATCAAGTAGGTGCTCTTTGTGAGAAAATGTTAAATACTGCGTTATGCTTGTTTATAATTACAATCATTTATAAAAATAAACTCATGATAATTATAAACTTCACAAGCCTTGTCTTTAACATTTTCTCATCAAAGATGAATATATAAAGTTTAACAATAAACAAATAAATATGAAAAAGAGATTAGTTTTTAGTGCATTATTGATTGCAGGATTTACATTTACATCTTGCAAAAAATGTTCAGAGTGTCATTATGATGGCCCAAATGGAGAAGTTGAAATGGGCGAGTATTGTGGAGATGATTTGGAAGATATTGAGGCTTCGGGGACAGAGATAAACGGAGTGAACTATGAGGTGCATTGTCATGGGCACTAGGTTTTAATGGATAATTGATAATTGGTAATTATGCACTTCCCTAGATAGCGTTGACGGAATCTTGCGCTGTAACGGAGCTCGGAATCTTGTCCCGCATTTTGATACGGGATGACGCTCTTCTTCAACCGCATATTCTCACGGATTTTTTAGTGTAAAAGCAATAATTATCAATTGTTAATTATCATTTATCAATTATCATTTGCTATCCTTATCTTTGCATCAAAATTAAATTGAATATGCATATTAGTTCGAAAAATGTTCTGCGTTCACACCTATTTCTTCTTGTTTTTGTTTTGACTCTTTTTGGAATAAAACCTCAATCAGTAACTGCGCAAGGAAATATGTTTTCCTACTTTTCGGATATTCAATTGCGAATAGACACCAATATTTACAAATACTCTTTGGATAGAATTTTTGTAGAAAACGAATGGAAAATTCCTTTTGAGTATCAAGAAATAAATCCAATCGTAGAATTCCGTGTTTTTCCTCATAACAAAGTGGTTCAAAACGTGAATTGGATTTTAAAATCGACAAACGAATATAAAATAATTGATTCATTAACCTTAAGAATAGATGGTTACTATCACTTCAAAGTGCAGTTTTCGGACCTTTCACAAGCAGAATTCCTCAACATTAGTTTAGAAGAAAACGGAAAAACCATGGCTATTCCAATTTTTGCTTATACCCATACTTATGCTACAATTTATCCTGGAGAAAGTGACCTATACATTGGAGATGAAAAAACTTTTGAACTCATTACCAATCAACCAGACAATATCGTAATTGATCCATTATGGAAACAAAATGAGAAATATGAATACAGACTTCACCGCAGCAATGATAAAATATGGACTTCAATAATACCAACAGAAACAGGAAATATAGAAATTGATTTTACAATTAAGCTGTATCGTCCTAATATAGACCTCAGGAAGCCGAATTATATATTAGATAAACAGAGTTTCACGTTTAATGTAAAAGGTTCACGTTTGAAGTTCTTGACCTTTGAAAATAAAGAAGTTATTTGGGAAGCGAAGAATCCAAAAGGAATAGAGCTTCAAATTGATAATCACCGTTTGTTAGCGATCAATAAAACGTATCGACTAGAAGCTACAGATCAATCTGGCGGACCACTCGTCGCTGAAATGTACACTGTGAGAAGGTTGAGTAATGACAAGATACTTTGTATGTTTAGACCTTACAATTATCACAAAATCTCTTCGGGTTATTTATACATTAAGGATGGAGATGTTCCAAAATTCATCACCAACATCAATATTTTACCTGAGCCGAAAATTAATGAAGTAAGTATTTTACGTCAAGGAGGAAGTTGGGTGAAATCAAAGCAAGTATATCCTGGAGAAATAGTTGAAATTAGATTAGAAGGAGAAGGATTGAATAGAACAGATTTTAAATTCGAAGATCTAGTTGATGTTTCGAATGACAGTCTTATCAAAAACGAATTCGTTGCGCATTATTTATTAAAAGTTCCAATTGACATTCGTAAAAAGAGCATCAATATTTATACAGGAAATACCAAAACAGGAATGATGTTGGACATTATAGAATTTCAACGACCTAAAGAATTGGATTTCGTGATTATAGAATATGGCGGAACTCCTGTTGTAGCAAAAGATGCAACCCAACCTATTTTACATGAAACTACAATTGGAGATGTAAACATTCAATTTGATAATCAATTCATTGATGATGCTTTTCAGTTGTATGGAAAACAATTTTTAGAAATTGAAGTGCGCATAACAGATGCCAATAATAAGCTTGTAGAGAAACAAACAATTGATGATATTGTGGTTTGTCCAGGGTTGAATTCACCAAGAAACTTTGCCTACACAAGCTCAACAGGCTGCATGAATGAAGTTATATCTATCAATGATTATTTGTCCAACAAAACCCACAGTTTGGAAAATTGGGCAAAAATAGAATTGATTATTAAACACAGAAAAAATGTTTACGGCGGTCAAGGATACACTAGTCGAGTGGAGATTATAAAAGCAAAATACATTGCTTTTGATGTGGATTTATCTATTCCTGCGGGATTAATTATTAAGAAAGTTGGTGAGCCTGGATTCCCAGGATTGAGTGGTATTTCTTTATCTATGTTGGCACAATTCTCATTTTACCAAAAAGGCGAAATTCAGAAATTACGTCCTTTTAAAATTGGAGCTGGATTCTTAGCAAAAAATGCATTTAACTTTAATGAAGATGCTGAACGAGATTTAGGAATTGTTTTATTGGGTTCTGTCTATCCAACTAAGAAAAACAGAAGATTCTCCTTCCCTCTTTATGTTGGAATGGGCTATTTTTTGAATGAATCGAAGTTCTTCTTTTTGATTGGACCGGGAGTGAGTATTAATTTTTAGACTGCAGCCACGAGTTGCAAACTCACGGCAGAAGTCTAAAAATTACAGTGTGAGTGAGAAGAGGTATTTTACAAAAAAAAGTATTGATTTTTCTTACAAATATTATTTAGAAAATCTATATTTGAAAATACACCAAATTGCTCTAACTCCGTCTTTCCAACCAATTTTCTTACCGTCTTCGTAGGTTCTTCCGTAGTAAGAAATTCCAACTTCATAAATTTTGACTCTTGGAACTCTGGCTAATTTCGCTGTGATTTCTGGTTCAATTCCAAAACGATTTTCTTTAATTACTAAATCTTTCGCAATAGAAGTTCTAATTAATTTATAGCAAGTTTCCATATCTGACAAATTCAGATTCGTCATAATATTGGATAAGTTGGTTAAGAATTTATTTCCAATAGAATGCCAATAGAACAATATTCTGTGTGGATGATGTCCGACAAATCGTGAACCATATACAACATCAGCATTGTCCATAAAAATAGGTTTTAGGAGAAGATTATAGTCCTCTGGATCATATTCTAAATCTGCATCTTGAATAATCATATAGTCGCCACTACACTCTTGAATTGCACGATTAATAGCCGCTCCCTTTCCTTTATTTCTATCTTGAGAAAACAATTGAATATTAAAATCCGGATTGTTTTTCATGTATTCATTGATCTTAATGACTGTGTCATCGCTAGAACAATCATTAACTATGATGATTTCTTTTTCGATATCATTAACCAATTTAACATCCTTAACTCTATCCAAAATAAGATGAATAGTTCTTCCTTCATTATATGCAGGAATTAGAATAGATAATTTTTGAATACTCATTGCTAAAACTTGGGTTTAAAAAAGTACTAATTTAGAGAATAATGTGTAGAGAAAGTCGCTTTTTCTATTTTTAATGGTTTTCTCACATCTATTATTGTGAATGTCATCTTTTTAAACTCTGATTTTTCACCTTGAAGTTTGAAAAACTCAAATCATCAATGCTATAAAACCGAATCATTATGGTCTGAAAACACCTTATGTTCAAATGAGAATAGAATTCTATAAGTATCTTTAAATATAGATGTTGGACAAGTTAGACATTAGAAAAGTTAGACGTTAGATGTTAGACGTTAGATGTTAGACGTTAGATGTTAGATGTTAGATGTTAGATGTTAGACAAAAAGTCTGATTGTCTAAAATCTATTGTTAGATATTAGATTTTTTAGAAGCTAAAGCTAGATACAATAAAGTGGATAGCATAAAAAAGCAGTATCTCCTTAAGGAAACACTGCTCAATATATATTCAATTAATTTTTAAGCTTTCTTTCTTACCGTTAATTGCTCAATTCTTTTTTCGAATTTTTTACCTTGAAAAATACGTTGAACAAAAATTCCAGGGGTATGAATTTGGTTAGGATCTAACTCTCCAGCTTCGACTAATTCCTCCACTTCTGCGATGGTAATTTTACCCGCCATTGCCATTACTGGATTGAAGTTTCTTGCTGTTCCTTTGTATATTAAATTACCTTCGGTATCCCCTTTCCATGCTTTTACAATTGCATAATCGGCTGTTAATGCTGTTTCTAAAATATGTGGTTTTCCATTAAACTCACGAATTTCTTTTCCTTCCGCTACTTCAGTTCCAAAACCAGCCGGAGTATAGAAAGCTGGAATCCCAGTTCCTCCAGCACGACAGCGTTCAGCCAAAGAACCTTGAGGAATTAAATCCACCTCAAGTTCACCTGAAAGCATTTGACGTTCAAATTCATCGTTTTCTCCAACATAAGAAGAAATCATTTTCTTGATTTGTTTTTTATGAAGCAATAAGCCCAATCCAAAATCATCAACACCTGCATTGTTAGAAATACATGTCAAATCTTTCACCTCCATTTTCACGAGATGCTCTATTGAATTCTCTGGAATACCGCATAAACCAAAACCACCTAACATTAAGGTCATTCCTGATTCTATACCTTCACAGGCTTTTTCTACATTATCTACAGTCTTTCTCATACTAATTTTATTCTATTAAAATCCTATTCCAAAATCTGGTGTTTCCTCGCCACCATTTGACCCTGACTTATTATTACAATTATACATTGAACTAGCGTAACCATAAGGCACTTCAAACTCCTCTGTTGAAATATGAATGTTTGGGTCTTTGTAAACACCTTGCATCATATATCCATAGATCGGCAAAGCTAAACGCGCACCTTGTCCCCATTCCATTGAACGGAAACGCACAGCCATATCCTCTGCTCCTACCCAAACTCCCGTTACTAAATCTGGAGTTAACCCCATAAACCAACCATCAGAGTTGTTCTGAGTTGTCCCTGTTTTACCAGCAGTTGGTTGTGTAATTCCACCCCAATCACCTCTCCAAGTTCCTCTTAAACTTGCTGCAGTTCCTTGCGTTACTACTTTTTGCATCATGCTTAAAGTTGCATACGCTAACTCTTCTGACATTGCTTCACGAGAAACGGGTTGATGTTCATAAATAACATTTCCATTCCTGTCTTCAATTCTAATAATAGAAGTTGGTTCAGTGTAAATTCCACCATTAACGAATGCAGATTGAGCACCCACTATTTCCAATAAAGATAAATCCATTACTCCCAAACACATTGCAGGAACGATATCTTCTTTTCTCAGGTTGATATTCAAATTACTCATCAGTTTTGCCACTGCCCTTGGTCCAGCAACACCTCCCATTTTGGACATTACTGCAACAGTAATATTATTCATAGAATTGGCTAGTCCTTTTTGAAATTCAATTGGCTCACCATTCATTTTCGATCCAGAATTTTTCGGACACCATTGCGTCATATCTTCTGGTCTAGATCCCGTTTGAACATCCACGCAATATGAAATATTTGGTGTAGTTTCACAAGGTGTTATTACTCCAAACTGCATTCCAGCAGAATAAATAAAGGGCTTAATTGTAGAACCAACCTGACGTTTTCCTTGTGCTACGTGATCGTAAGAGAAATGATTAATATCTGGCCCTCCAACCCATGCTTTGATAAATCCTGTTTGCGGCTCAATTGAAACCAAACCTGCACGCATGATGTTTTTATAATAGCGAATAGAATCGTTTGGTGTTAAAACAGTATCAATATCTCCATTCCAAGAAAATACTTTCATTGGTGTCTTTTTATCGAAACTCGCAATAGCTTCCTCAACAGAAATGTCTCTTCTTCGCATACTTCTGTAGCGAGTCGATCTTTTTCGAGCACTGTTCATCATTGACTCTATTGAACTTTCATCAATATTATATGCAAAAGGATATTTATCAGTCCTTTGGTTGTTCTTTGTAAATGGTTCTTGAATATTATTTTTTAAATGTTTTACCAAAGCATTCTCAGCATGTCTCTGGATATCCGCATTAATAGTCGTATATATCTTTAAACCATCATCATAAATATTGTAGGAATCTCCATTTGCTTTAGTATACCTCAACTTTCCATTGTCCAATTTTTCATTCAAAATATTGGTAATTTTCCCACGTAAAGATTCTCTAAAATAAGGCGCTAATCCTTCCTTATGGTCTACCGTTTGATAATCTGTTAAAATCGGTAAGGTTTTTAAGCTATCAAATTGTTCTTTGGTAATCTTACTTGTTAAAGCTGGATTGTCTTTTTTAGAGTTCTCGTACCATTTATAAAGAACAACGTTTCTTCGGCTAATTGCACGCAAAGAATCAGTCTCTCTTTCTGCCCTCATGTCTTCAACAGATACCTTGTCTTTTGAAATGTTTTGTCTTGCAGAAAGTCTGCCTGAATAGTCTTTTACTGTAAAACCATAAGGATTATAAAGGCCGGGGTTTTTACACATTCCAACAAGAATAGCTGCTTCTTCATAATTTAAATCCGCGGCATCTTTATTAAAATAAACTCTTGAAGCACTCGAAATACCAACAGCATTCTCCAGGAAGTCAAATTGATTCAAGTACATTGTGATGATTTCCTTTTTTGTGTATCTTCTTTCTAATCGAAGTGCAATAACGTTTTCTTTTACCTTTTCATATAATCTACGTTCTATTCCACTCATTTTCTCAATGCGCTGTTCTTCCTCAGTTTTACCGAGACCATCTTGTTGAGCAGATCTTCTTTCGTCTCTTTCTTTCAAGGTGAAAATCAGCTTCGCCAATTGTTGCGATATTGTAGAGGCTCCACCAGCTTCTCCCATATTCGCTAATGCACGACCAACCGCTTTTGCATCAATTCCCGAATGATCTTCGAATCGTTCATCTTCAGTTGATATTAAGGCAGATATAACAAAAGGTGAGATTTCGTTATAAGGTACACTTGTTCGGTTAATTGTCCAATATTTACCTAGTTCGGTCATTCCATCATCAGCAAAAATTGTTGTTGCCAATAACTCTTCTTGATTTTCAAGCATAGAAACAGAAGGCAGAGAATCGCTATCTGTCTGAATGTAACGTAGATAAACGATAAATAGAAATGGAGTTAAACCAACAATCCATAAGAGAATAATCAAAAATTTAGCTACTGGTTTCTTGAAGTGATTGCTCTCTTCCTTTGATTTTGTTACTTTTTTTGGCATCAGAGATTTTTATGAAAAGATAAATTTAAACATAATTGCGACATTGAAATAATGAAGAGGATAGAATTATAGTTTTTTGTTGATTTGTTTATTTGTGAATTTGTTTTTTGTGAATTCGTATTTTGTTTATTCAAAAATTCAAATCGGAGATATAATGTAGGGACGATTTGCAAATCGTCCGTTCCATTGGGGAAGCATTTCGAGGATTGAAAAATTCAAAAATCAAAAATTCAAACGAAAACCATCAACCGGAGATACAATGTAGGGACGATTTGCAAATCGTCCGTTCCATTGGGGAAGCATTTCGAGGATTGAAAAATTCGATGATTCAAAATTCAAACGAAAACCATCAACCGGAGATACAATGTAGGGACGATTTGCAATCGTCCGTTCCATTGAGAAAGCATTTCGAGGATTGAAAAATTCAATGATTCAAATGACAAACATTAATCGGGGATTCAATGTTGAAACGATTTGCAAATCGTCCGTTCCATTGGGAATTCATTTCGAGGATTGAAAAATTCAATGATTCAATTGATAATCAAAATCAAAAAATAATTCAACAAAAAAAATCGCCTTATTTTCACGAGGCGATTTTTAGAAATTCATTTGTTTTATACTCTTATTACTTTTTCTTCTTTTTATTGTCCTTTATGAATTGCTCAATAGCCAATGACATAGAAGGTACCTGCGGTTGAGGTGCATGGATATCTAATCTAAGATTATTGTCTACAACCGCTTTTGCTGTTGTTGGACCGAATGCTGCGATTAGCGTATTGTTCTGCTTAAAATCAGAAAAATTCTTTAATAAAGACTCTATTCCTGAAGGAGAGAAAAACACCAACACATCATATTGCACACTTTCTAAATCAGACAAATCAGATGCAACAGTGCGGTACAAAACAACTTTAGAATAATTGATTTTCTCTTTATCTAAAGCCATTGGAATACTGTCTCTCAGGATATCTGAACAGGGCAACAAAAACTTTTCTTTTTTGTGCTTTTTTATTGAATCCATTAAGTCTTCAATAGTTGTTTTTCCATGAAAAATCTTCCTTTTCCGATAGGTAACATACTTTTGCAAATAATAAGCGACAGCTTCTGAAATACAGAAATATTTCATTGTTGTTGGAACCTCAAATCTACACTCTTCCGCCATACGGAAATAGTGATCAACGGCAGTTTTTGATGTCAAAACTACAGCAGTATGATCTGCATAATTCACTTTTTGATTTCTAAACTCGGTCTTATCAATTCCTTCCACATGTATGAAAGGTCTGAAGTCAACTTGGAGCTTATATGCCTCAGCAAGTGCAAGATACGGATTTTTATTGCTTTCCGGTTCTGGTTGTGATACTAAAATCGTTCGAATACTCAAAATTTAGCAGTACTTTAGTTCATAAATACAATACGAATTACCCAATGAAAACAGGCGATACAAGTAGGTATCCTACAACTATCGGCCAGATTTCCAAGCCGCAAAGGTACAAAATTATGTAATACCACAATGCTTTATTGCGAATAGCAAGTAACATTCCTCGAACCACGCGTAAGGAATAAAACAAAATAAGCACAGCGGCAATAGTCATTACCATGTATTCAGATAGTTGAGGATTTAGTATCCAAATAAACAATATTGGAATGAGTACAATTCCTGTAATATGTGCTGAGAAATTTAACAATAGTATGTTTTCCTTAACATATTTAAACTCTCCACTTAAAAACCCAACAAAAAACAAAGCAAACAGTTGAAATAGATATACTATTGTTGGTAATGATATCAGCCAATAGTCGGTACTTTCATAATAAGCCAAAAGCATGTAAACAGCGATCCCCGATATCGCGAAATAAGTCAACAACATAACCCAATTTGTTCTTCCTAAAAAGCTTAAACTTTCTTTGGCATTGGGCAATGAAGATGGTGATTTAAAAAATGCGACTGAGATATGCGAAAAGACCATTTCTCTTTGGTATTTCAAAACAGAAAGTACAGTAATTGTTAACAGCAAAGCATAAATTACCCAATGTGGGAACAGTTCTTCACGTAACGTTAACTCCATTTCTTTCATTTAAAAACTATTAAAGGTGATTTTTCGCTTTTCGCACCTAAAAAGAGGCGCATTTGTGTTCACAAAATTACAAAAATATAATATGCAACGTTTCTATTCGCTTTATTCTTAAAAAAATGAGATTAAATCGTTAAATTTGTTCTCGAATTAAAAAGCAGAAAATGAAGTCAGATTTATACACGCACCCGGATTATTATGGAATGGACGATTTATTGTCAGATGAGCATAAATTAATTCGCGATACTGCAAGAGATTGGGTAAAGAAGGAAATGTCTCCAATTATTGATGAACATTACGAAAACGCAACTTTCCCAATGCACATTTTAAGTGGATTAGGAGAAATCGGCGCATTCGGACCTTATATACCAGAAGAATACGGAGGACCAGGATTAGACCAAATTTCTTATGGTTTAATTATGCAAGAATTAGAGCGTTGTGATAGTGGATTAAGATCTACAGCATCTGTTCAAAGTTCTTTAGTGATGTACCCAATTTGGAAATACGGATCAGAAGAACACAAACAAAAATTTCTACCTAAGCTTGCTTCAGGTGAAATGATGGGATGTTTTGGTTTAACAGAACCAGATCATGGATCAGATCCAGGAGGAATGACAACCAACTTTAAGGACATGGGAGATCACTATTTGCTAAATGGAGCAAAAATGTGGATTTCTAACGCGCCTTTTGCTGATGTTGCTGTTGTTTGGGCAAAAGATGAAACGGGAAGAATCCATGGACTTCTTGTTGAAAGAGGAATGGAAGGTTTCTCAACTCCTGAAATGCACGGAAAATTATCTTTACGTGCTTCATCAACTGGTGAATTGATTTTTGATAATGTAAAAGTGCCAAAAGACAACTTGCTTCCTGGAAGAAGTGGACTTGGAGCGCCGTTATCTTGTTTAGATTCTGCTCGTTTTGGAATTGCTTGGGGTGCTTTAGGTGCTGCAATGGATTGTTATGATCAAGCGTTGCGTTACTCTAAAGAAAGAATTCAATTTAATGTTCCAATCGGAGCGTTCCAATTGATGCAAAAGAAATTGGCAGAAATGATTACTGAAATCACAAAAGCACAATTGTTAACTTTCCGTTTGGGTCAACTAAGAAACGAAGGAAAAGCAACTTCTGCACAAATCTCAATGGCGAAACGTAACAACGTTGAAATTGCATTGAACATTGCAAGAGAAGCAAGACAAATGCACGGTGGAATGGGAATTACTTCTGAATACTCAATGATGCGTCACATGGCGAATCTTGAATCGGTGGTGACTTACGAAGGAACGCACGATATTCACTTGTTGATTACAGGAATGGATGTAACGGGGATTCCAGCGTTTACTCGCGAGATGCCAGAAACAAAGTAATCTTTACAAGAAATCGCTAAAATCTTCGTTATGCTTGTTTTTAATTGCAGTCATTTATAAAAATAAACTCCTGACAATTCTAAACTTCACAAACCTTGCTTTTAACGATTTCTTATCAAAGACCTGAATATCGAATTATATTATGGAAAGAGCGGAACGATGTTTCGCTCTTTTTTTTTATTATATTAAGGTGTAGGTTAAGGCTATATCAAAATTATAAACAAATATTTCATTTCTTATTGCTATTTATGAAGTATAATATTATTTTTGCAGTCGCTTTGAGCTAAACTCAGGGTGTTTAGGTAAAAAATAACCGGTCCTATAACTCAGCTGGTTAGAGTATCTGACTCATAATCAGAAAGTCCCTGGTTCGAGCCCAGGTGGGACCACATAACAACCAAGCACTTACAGAAATGTAGGTGCTTTTTTATTTACAGTTGTAACACATTTGTAACACAAAAGCGTTTTTAACCTCATCCGTAGACGTATTTTCTTAGATCAATAGAATGTTTTATATTTGGTTATGAATTGGATTAAAATAAAAAAATACTTCTTGCGAACTTGGGACGAAACAAACCCAAATATTCATCCAGTACTTAGAATAATTCCAGTATTTCTATTTGAACTAATTGTTATCTTAATGATAATTGCTTTTGTAGTAAGTATGGTTTTAAAATTCTTTGGTGTTATTTAACCGTGATTACTATAATCTATCGATTAATAATTTTTAATAAGTTTGTTTTTTTGTTGAATAAATAAACTCTTTATTACCTTTAAGAGTTGATAATCAAATAAAGTGAATATGAAAAATTTAATATTGTTATGTAGTTTAGTGTTTGTTCTTGTTTCTTGTTTTGGTAAAAGTGAACCTCATAGTCAACATGATGCAAGGGTGTTTGCAAGGTATTATGTTGAGGCTCAACTCAAATCGCCATCAACAGCTAAGTTTGCTCACGGAACTGTAAAGAAAAAAAGTGAAAATACTTACCATGTCAAAGGTCATGTAGATGCACAAAACTCTTTTGGAGGAACTATAAGAAATGATTACGAAATGGATATTGAGTTTTCCGAAGATGGAAAAGATAAAAAAGTAAGAAATTTTAAGATGAAATAAACTTAGCGTAAAAAGTTTGCAACATATTGAAGTAAAAATATAAGTCATTCAACATAAACAAAACCTTTCCACTATTGCGGTGGTGGTTCATCAATACCATTATCAAAATCAGTAATCTTTGAAATAGTGCTTTTCCTTTTTTTTGGATTACGAAAACTCTTCTTATAGTTTCCAATTTATCCAGTTTTATACGCTCCTATGATTCCAATAAACTCGTTAAATCGGTTTTTTTTATCAATGTTACTTATTAAATAAAGCGTTCAACATTTGACTTTCTGAAATACTTTCAGCTTGTTTTAGTTTCTTCAATAGCTTTAAATATCTTTTAGTTGGTTTTCCTTTGTACATCTTCTTAAAGTGCTTACTGTAAATCTCACTTTTCAATTTACTTGTTTGAAAGTACATTGCAAATTTTTCAAGCTCTCTATTTTTTTTACTTTGTGTTTGACTTTCATACATACAACCGCTAAAAGCTTCACGATGCAAGAAATAACCGCCTATTGAGTAAAGCACTCTGCATCTTTTATTTGTTTCAGGACAAACAAAGTACCATATTACGCCCTTACCCAAATTAGATTTAACAGAAACTAAATCTACTTTATAATTACGTGGATCATCTCTAAACTTGTAATCTAATTCAATGTAAGGGTTTTTACTCATAGTATTTATTTTAATTGAAATACTACCAATAGGGTTACCGTTTCTACTCCAATCTAATTGAGTTTTGAACTCTTGACCGCTTTTTAAATAGCCCCATTCATTTAGTTTTTTAATACTCATTTGCAAAGCATTATCATAAAGCGTTGGGTGTGTGTGTGGTTTTGCCATAATATTTATATTTTTTTATAACCTAAATTTTTAAGGAACTTATACAATACTCATTTATTCAATTATCTAAGCCAGTAGTTTATTTCGGTCAACTTGTTTGCGCTGGGTCTTTCAATCCATGAAGGTTTAAACCATTCAACTTTGCAATGTTCCGCAATTTGGTTAAAAGTTGCTTTTGTTCTTGCTGTTTCTGTTTCAACTCGGTTAATCTCTCGCTTTGTTTCTGCAATTCGTTTTCTAAGTTCTTCAATTTGTTCATATTCATTTGTATTTTCTTCATCAATGGATGAGGTGTTTAATTCTGTTTTTTTGTTGTTTTCACCAGCTACAAAATTTAACTTTTGTTCATGGTTTAGTCTTAAAAATTCTTCTTTTGTCATATTCCTATCTATTTGATTTTTAATCACTTACTTATATTGCTGTAATTCAATAACTTAAATCGTATTAACAATAAATTAACAGATGAAAATTTCTATTTGTTAAAATCGCCTGTAAGCCAATGATCACAAGGGTTTAAGCAATAACAGAAAACTGTAAAAACCTTTAGTAATGTAGTTTTTCATTATTATTATTAAATGACTTTTATCAATCCAGTATTATAGTCTTTCTTTACTCTTACTTCAAACCATTCTAAAACACGTTTTACATTCTCAAAACTGTAAGAATCGTTTTTGTAAATTCTTAATTCTCTCATTTTTTTATTCATTTGATTGGTTGTAAATTCACTTTGATTTTTAACCCATTCCGAAAACTCCACAACTCGCAACACTGTATTTTTGTCAGCCTTGTTTTTAGGCTCAAATATCATTTTGTTAAGCTGTAAAAGGGTCAACTCATCTTTATAGTTCTTGTCGCTGTTTAGCTTCATGCCGTCCGTACTATCTAATAAAATACGGTTCGGGTCTGCTTCTCCTAAATCCTTTAGTGTTTCATTGCGCTTATACAACTTCTCAAAATCTTTGATTCGCTGTATTACTAAAGTTTCAATCTGTGGACTTATGATTGAATTATCTACGTTAATAGCTTTACGGATTGGATTATTTAAAGTGTGCAATCCTAATGACTGCAACACCTCATTTTTATTATAATACCATGCTTGACCGATTGAAGTTTTAATTTCATTGCGACTATATTTCTCAATAGATCCATCCTTAAAATTTGGCTCAAAATCTTCATTTATAGTAAACTTTAAATTGTAATTGCTTTCTAAAAAACTAATGAATTGATGAATATTGAAGAACCTAAATAAATTCTGCGTAATACTATAAGCTAAATAATAAAGGTTAACGGTGTTATCATTATAAAAAAAGTCTTCATTGCTAAATACATTACTATAAGTTGTTTCCATGCTAAAACCCGAATATTGCAAAGCCTCATTTTCTAAATCTCTCAATGTTTCTTTGAAGCCAAAAAACGGATTGTAATTTGTCGGGCTTTGATTATTCTTTGTTCTTAAATACAAATAGTTTTTTCGGTTGGGGTCTTCATTCCTAAACCTTGCAAAAAACTGTTTTATTGCTTCGGGGCGTGGGCTGTAATCGGTCTCAATAAATACAATGTCTGTAAATTCTGTTTGATCGATACTTAACCCCTCATCAATTAAAGAAGTGGTTAATACAACTTTAATTTTATCATTAAAAATTCGATCGTGTGCTAACTGTTTAAAATCATTTGATGCTTTGATTTCCTTTGTTGAATGCAAAACCAGTATTTCATTTTTCTTATAGAGTTTGACCGCTACCAATTGCGTTTTTAATATCTCAATTCCGTTTGTATCGTTTAACCTTACAAGCGTTTTGCCTTTGACTTGCTTTAAATGACTTAACGCTAAATCATAGGGCTTGCAATTTGAAAAACGTATTTCCGCTTTTGTCTTCTTTGGCTTCGCTACATCTATATTTATAAGCTTGTAACCAATAGCTTTAAATATTGCGTTGGGTGTTCCAGTTAGTCCGATAACCTTATTTTTATCTAAATGGGGCGTCAATTCATTGATTACTTTACGCCAGTCATTCGCTGTAATTAATTGGTGTATTTCATCAATAACAATATAATCAAACTTTGACCACTCTAAAACCTTAACTCCTTGGTCATAAGTTGCCAGCACTAAATTAGCCGTCTTTGCGTCTTCATGTTCAAAGTCATCACTTAAACCGTCCAAATAAATAGCCTTGTTTCCGTATTCATTTCTATTCTGCTCTAAAATAATAGTTAAAGGAACTAAGATTAATAAACGTTCGTTTGGTCTATGCGTGTGAAAATCTCTAATAAATGCCGTTGTCTTTCCTTTCCCAGTTTCAGCCCTTGCAATTACTTTGTTATGTTCATCTGTATAAGCCAGTATTTCGGGCAACTTTTCAGAAACATAGGTTTCTATTGTTAAACTCTTATCGTAGCTTATTCGATAGTCAACAAGCTTTAAGTAAGCAATGAAGAACTTTTTTAGGTTATCACTCGGACAATTTTCTTTTATAAATACTTGCTTATCTTCATGGCTCAATGTCTGTAAATCGTAACAATGTTTAAATATTATTTCGCTTGCTTTGTCCTCATCTTTTATTTGCTTTAGTTCTTCTTTTAACGTTTTTGAAGCGGTATTAACGGCTTCTTTTGTTATTTGCTTCTCTTTGTACCCTAAACCGTTTAAATACTCGAAAAACTTACTCCAATTGTCTTTAAACTCGCAATAATATAAAAGTTGCGAGGGGCTAAACGCCTTCTGCTCTGAAAAACTTCCTGAATGATTGAAATAAACGTTTTGCGCTTCATCAATTACGCCACTTGTTGAACTTGTTGTAAATGGGTGTTTAACCCTTGTTTTGTTTCCCGAGCTTGAAACAACTGTAAAACCGCATATTTGCGCAATGGTTAAAATGTCATTGTCTGCATCAAATTGATTTGTAAGTGTTCCGTATGGGCTTTTATAGTTCGCTGGGGCGTATCTCTTAACTCCTTTACTGTAAGTTTTTTCTTTTACATCAACGTTGTAAGTAAATTCAAACGGCTTGTAATTTAGTGAACGTGTTTCTTCTTGCTGGGCTAAAAATCGTAATTGTCTAAACTTGCTTTGTGTGTTATCAAATATTATTCTTTGTATGCCAGTAGCATTATGTAAGTGGTCGCTTAAATATTTAGTGATCTGTTTCCCAGCTTCCAAATGTAAAACCTTGTCTTTCTCTAAACAGTTCGCTAATTGTGGAACGTATAAAACACCAGCTATTCCAGTACCTGAATTAGAACGCCAGCAAATTACACTAACTTTCTTTAGTTCCTCAAATATTTTTTGATTCGTTTTAGGTTGTAAAAGATGAAGGTTTTGTTTTTCTTTTTTAGTGTTTTTTATGTCAATATCAAAGAAAAGATAAGGCACGTTTTTATAACAGTTAACGCCATCAAAACCATCTTTATACAATCCTTTAAGCAAACAACGATCTTTTAGTTTACCGCCCTCTGCATTGCTATATTTATTTATCAATTGTTCAAGCTTATCTAAGCTTATTAACTCCATACCTTTTGCGTAGCGCATACTTTTTAAGTACGTGAACACTTCATCTGAATAAGATAAACGGCTGTTAACCGTCCTATGCTTAACGTCTGTAAAATCGTAATAAGTTTGAACAATTGGCGTTTTGCCGTTGCTCATTACTCATCAATTTTATAGTTAATAACTGCATCAAACAAAGCTGGGTTTGTGGTGTAATAATGAGCTTTTGAACCTTTGTAAGGGCAAATTTGTTTTTTCGGTGTGCTTACTAATAAGCCTTGTTTTTCAAGTTCTCGCTTTCTTCTTGTTCCTGCTTCGGTTGGAATTATCAAAGCTTTACAAATGGTTTTATTTGTTGTTGTGAAACACTCTAAACCAACTCTGTAACGTACTCTTTGACTGCATATTTTTACAAAAGTTTTAAAAGACAATCCAGTCTTTTTTTCTACTGCTTTACGTATGTGATTTAAAAGTAATTGCTTATCTTTAGCCTTGGAATTATTTGTAAGGCTGTGAATATTGTTTTTAGTATTCATAGCCTTATTTATTTTGATTAGATAAATAAGCATCTACATCAGCTTGAATTTCTTCATCCGATTTGCTTCGACCTTCTTTAAGATACTCCATCAGTTCAACACTTGAAAAATACAAGCGTTTACCCCTTTTCATGTACGGCAATTCGTTACGGCTTACTTTACTGTAAATTGTAGGAACTGCCAGATTTAAAAACTCGCTCGCTTCTTGGACTGTTAAAAACTTCTCCGATGGCTCGGGGGTTGGTTGCTCATTCCTATTAAGTAATAGGTTTTTAAGTTCTCTCACTTCTTTTGTGAGTAGTGTTACCGCTTGGGGCAACTGCTCGAAAGATAAATTTAATGTTTCCATTTTAATACATTTTATTGATGTATTGCAATGGTATGGGGGTCATTTAGGGGCAACAATAGGGGCGTACTCCCTAAATTAGTTGTTCATAGTCTTTTATTACATTTTCTTTATGTGAATGTGCTGTGTATTTAGTTCTATTTTCTTTTGAATAATCTTTTAAAACAGAAATATTTCCCTTAATGCTTCTATCTGTTGCATCTAAAATCTTGACTAATTCAGCACGCAATTTGTATTTTGTTTTAAAGTGGCTCTTATGTAAATAATCTAAAAATCCTAAATAATCTAACATTGCTATTTGATAGGGCAATCCATTTTCTGCAAGCTTTTTGATTAAATCAGTCCTACTCTCATTCGTTAATTTTGTTACTTTTTCAAGTTCATTAAATTTGTACTCTAATAATTTAGGCTTTAATATTTCTGCTTTCGTTGGTTCGCTCGGTGGTGGATTTTCATTATTTACTTTCAGTTCTAAAAAGTCTATGATACTATTATATTCATTTATCCAATACTTATAAGTGTTTTTTACTTTTTTTAGTGTAGATGGTTCAGCGTACTTGTAATTTTGAATATTTGCAAAGCCAGTATAAGGCTCTTCAATAAAACTATTATACTCTTTTACTTTTTGATTAAGCTCTAATAAACATTGATCAATAAAGTCTTTTTCTTCTTTGTTTTTTTCTTCTTTTAAATACTTATAAAGTAAAGTAGGATATTCATATAAAAAAGATTTGCAGTTTGTGTTTTCAGGAATAAAATCTTTAATGTTTAGAATACTTCTTAATTCATCAAAAACGATTCTGAACTCTATTAATTCAATACTAATTTGAGTTGCATAAGATTGTTCATTCGATTTTTCAATTTCCCATTTTTCAAACTTTTCAAAGCTATGTTTCATTTTATCATAATACGAACGTAGAACAGTATCTTTATCATTAATAGTTAGATTTTTAATGTCATATTTCGCTCTATAAAAAAAAATCTTAAATTCAAAATCGGGCGCATACATACCTAACAATTCAAGTATTTTATCTTCGCTTCGCCTTGTCAAACTATCTATAAAACCCTCTAATCTTGTAGATACTATTTCTAAATTATCTATTTGTCCATTCATTTTCTTAAAGTATTATTTTATCTTAGTTTGCTTTATTAAAAGATGAGGTGAGTACATTTGTTTTTTCTTGGATCTGTTCCTTTTCAAAGCTATCCAAATAACTCTCTGTAACACTCATAGAACTATGTCCCAGTAGGTCGCTAATCATTGAAATATCAGCACCCGAACGCTTTAGAATGGTTGCAAAACTATGACGTGCGTAATAGGTGGTTACGTTTTTATTTATACCTACTTTAATGGCAATAGACTTTATATTTTTATTGATTTTTTCGGTTAATAATTGAGCGGTCAAATGCTTTTCCGTTGGGGTCATGTTCATTGTAAGGTGTGGAAAAATGTATAAATCTTTATTCGTAGATGGTTGCCCCCATTTCTTAATAATAGCCATTGTTTCAGGCTTTAATGCAACTGTAATATTTTTAGTTTCTTTTGTTGTTCGTTTGGTTTTCTCCCTTACAAATGTCAAAATATCATTATCAATATTTGACCATCTTAACTTGCATAAATCTTTCACATTCATTCCATTACATAAATAAAGAAATAGCCAGTAATCTTTTGCCATGTCTTCGATGCTGTTGGGTTCAGTTTTATAATTGTAGATACTCCCTATTTCTTCAATCGTTAATGCTTTTTTTGTATTCTTTCCTGTTGGTATTGAATACTCATCATTTCCGTTTCCGAATGGATAAATACTTTTGTCTATTTTTTGAAGATTATAAACCGCTCTAAGGCTTCTCAAATAAATTCCTACTGTTGCTGTGCTGTTCCCTTTGGTGGTCATGTGGTTTTCATACTTCTTTAAAAATGCTGGGGTAACATCTGCAAAGGTTAAATCTTTCTTGAACTTGCTTAAACTATTCCTTGCACACTCATAACTCACTGCGGTGCTTATACGCCCCTCTAATCTCAAAGATTTTGAATAGCTATCAAATGCGAATGAAACGCTATCATGTGCGTTTCTCTGCTCTAAAAAATACTCTTCAAAAACATCAAATGTGAATACTTTTAATTCATTAATAACTTTTGAAGCTTTCGACAAGAAGTAATTTAATTTAGTAAATACTTCTTTTTGATTTTTCTTTTTACGTTCACTATACATCACTTTCTCAAAATCTTCTTTTGTCAAATCTATTCCAGTTGAAAAATACTTTCGTTTTCTGTTAAACGTTACTCGGATTTTTACGGCACGTTCTCCATTCGCTTTTGGGCGTGTGTCTAAATAGATGCTTGCGTCTGCTGTTTTCATGATGCTAAATTAATTTTGTAACACAATTGTAACACAAAGTTAGCATAATAACACAAAGTAACGATTAATAAATATAAAGAATAAACTCTATAAGTCTTCACTTACATGGGGTTAAGTAATGGTTTTGAATAAATGCTATTTGTTTGTTTTGCGCTGAAATTATGACTCATAATCAGAAAGTCCCTGGTTCGAGCCCAGGTGGGACCACAATTACAGAATTGAGAGAAGAGAGTGAGTGCGGAAGTGCTTACTCTTTTTTTGTGAAGCAAGGTTATTAAGCTCTTCAAAAAGAAAAGGCTCACACGTTTCCATGTAAGCCTTTTTAATTCTTTTTTTAGAGTGCACCTACATATCGAGTATGTAAAGGCACTTGTGTTTGCAAAGGTAGCCATTTTTTATAATCCCTTCCTTTTGAAAATCGTTTAAAAATCTGAAATAGAATGATAAATATAATTTTAACAAAAAATCAAGATTATCTGTTGTTGGTTTCAACTAAAAGTTAAATTATAACAAAGAGATCTCTGAGGTTCATAAAAATATTATATATTTACATCCACTTAAAAAGAATGTAGAGCTAAATTTTATATTTGGAGTCCATTTTTTTAAAAGAAATAAATTTTGTATCTTAGGGTAAGAAAATAAATAGTCATGGAATTACTAAATGCATTAAAAAAACATTTCAATGAAACTTCGAAAGAGGAATTATTGAAAGGTTGGGAGGCTTTAGACGAGTTTGACAATGTTGGACCTTCAGTCTCTGAATTAATCGAAAAATGGCATAGCTATTACAGCTTTGAAAACGAACGATTCAAAACCAAACATGAATCGAAAAAAATAATTATTGAGACTCCGAAATATTCGGAGTCTTTTTTTTGTAATATTGTCTGATGGAAACGAATAAAGCCGCATTTAGTTTAGAGAAGTTCTATTTTGAGAAAGTTCTTCTGGATAATACTCAAAGTGAAGATAGCGAAGAAATAAAATTGGACTTTCATCCCAGCGGGGAATTTTATTCAAGTGGAAACAATTCATTATTTGATTTAAAACTTAGATTCCGTGCCTATTCTATCTCCAGAGATAAGGACAACCCTGATGTGGACATAACCTTAAAAGCAACTTTTAAATTTGATGGACTACTAGAACTTGATGAAGTACCAAGTTACTTTTACGGTAATTCAATAGCTATAGTATTCCCATATATCCGAGCATTCGTTAGCACTTTATCATTACAATCAAATCATTCAAGTAAGCTTATTGTTTTACCGACTTTAAATTTATCTCAACTCTCTGTACCATTAAGAGAAAATACAATAAAAAGATAAATAAGTCAACTAAAGAAATGATAATAACCACCGTATATCAGTCACTTGAAGATAGGAATAATTTAAAGGTTGTTCGTGAAAACGGGCCTTTTCCATGCAAAAGAAAGAATGCTTGGTTAGGTGAAGGATTCTATTTCTGGGATACTCATATCGAATTAGCACATTGGTGGGGAAAAGTAGGATGTTCTAATAGATATTACATAGGAAAAAGTAGTTTAGAAATAAATCAAAATTGCTGGGATTTACATGGAAATGGAAATCATCAAAAAGAATTTGAAGGGATCATTAAAGAAATGGCAATAGAAAGTCTTTATGAAAACAAAAAAACTACTGTTAGAAAAGTCATAGAATATATTAAGAAGTACATTGGTTTTGAAAATCTTTATGAAGGAATTAGAGTTTTAGGTTGCGAAAGTATAAGTTCCAACCAACCCTTGAATCAAAAATTCCTTGAAAGAGTGAGGTTTTCCGACAAAGCAAGTATTAATGCATATTTTGATGTTAAACCAGCTGTTCAGTTATGCTTATTTGAAAGTTCCTCACTTAACCGAAAAGGTTTCGAAATTGTCTATCCAGAGTATTACGATGAAAGTACCATGGTAATATAACCACCTTAGCTAGAAACCCCACAAAATTCGTAATTCGTAATTAAAAAATTCGTAATTATCTACCCACCCTCAACAATCTCAATCTCCTCCTCACTCAATCCATACAACGCATAAACCATCGCATCTATCTCCTTATCCGTTTGATCTATCTGTCCTTTCAACGCCATTGCTTTTTCTTGTTCTGCTAAAAAGTAATCTTCCCACTCCGCTTTTTGACCCAAAGACAAATCAACTTTTTTCTTCTTCAATTCCTTTAAAAAATCGGCATAAGTAAGCTCATACCAACTCTCTAATTTTTTACTGAGTTTGTCTATTTCTTCAAATTCTCGCTGGAGCGTGCGGTGGAATTTTTGAGAATAGTCGTTTAAATCTTTATTTAAAGAAAGCATTTGATCGGCTTTTTCAATGAAACTATTTTTAAGCTCAATATCGCAATCTATAATAGGAATGTTTTTTAGCAATTTGGAGTTAAAGCTTGGATAACTTTTATTACTACTTTTTGGTGATTGTTCATATACATAATGATTAATGAGTTTTGAATTTAGCACAGGTAATAAGTATTTTAAAGGTAGGCTTTCTTGTTTTTGAGTTATTACAGCTGCAATATTCTTTACAACAGCGTCTTCCTCTATATATGTTGCATAAATTGTCGGATTAATAATCTCTCTAATAATGATTTTTGGGTTAGTAAAATAATCTATCAATCGAGGTTCTGCTAACCATTCGCCATAATTAATGAACTCATTCTGATCTTCATAAAAATATCTTTTTATACCTTGAGAAATAAAAGGAAATTTAAAATCTACATTCTGAGAATTAGAAATAAATAAATCATTTTCGATCTCATAACTAGTTTGCTTTGGTTTTCCTTTGCCTTTTTGATAAACCTTAACACCCATAACTTGATTGAATAAATCAATTAATGGTTTAGTATTTTCAGTTTTAATAATACTTTTGAAAATTACAAATGACTTACTAAATTCTGGTGATTCAACTAAATAATTATCATACTCGAAAAGCTTAACTTTCTTTATATCATTTTCAATATTTGATAAATCGACAAAATAGAAATCTGATTTTATCTCTTTTTTCTTTTGGAGAATTATTATGGCCGTTGGCAAATTAACTTCTTCAAAAACATCGTCTCCAAGTTTTATGTTGAAAATTCTCACGAATGAATTAGAGACATGTTCTCTGACATCTTTGAAATACTCTTTCTCTAAATAAGAATCTGGCATTATGTAGCTTAGACTACCTTCTAATTTTGTGATTTCAGAACCTAATTGAATAAAGTATTTGTATGAGTCAATAGTGCCGAAACTAGTTTTAGAATACCTTTCTTTCAACCAATCTTTACTTGATAATTCTGCTCCATAAGGCGGATTCCCAATCACCACATCAAAGCCACCTTTCTCAAAAATATGCGGGAATTCTTTTTCCCAACTAAAAGCTTTGTCTCCCGCAACTTCGGGATCGTCTATTAAGCTGTTTCCACATTTTATGTTGTTGCTTAAATCGTTGAGTTTTCTATTGGGCACTGCTGTTCTTAACCACAAAGAGAGTTTGGCAATTTCTACACTTTCTTCGTTTAAATCTACTCCAAAAAGATTGTTTTCTAGGATGCTTTTTTCTACGTCGCTCAAAATCATGGCATCACCAAAAAGTTTGGCTTGGAGTTCGTCGATGTAACCGTGTTCTAAAATCAGATAATCTAGCGCCTGATTTAAGAAAGCCCCAGAACCACAGGCAGGATCACAAATCGTTAATTGAATTAGCCAATCTCTGTAATTGGTCAGTTTATCCAATAATCCTTTAATGGTTTTTTGCTGTCTTTTTTTGTCAGTAGAATAATCATCTTCATGAATTTCTAGCTCAATTTTCTTTTCGTCACACAGTTTTCCCACTGTGTTTTCTACAATGTATTTCGTGATGTATTTTGGCGTATAAAAAACACCATCTTTCTTTCTTTTGGTATTTCCTTTGTCTACTTCCTTTCCTTCTAATTCTGCTTTTACTTCATCAATTTCGTTTAGGGAATTTTCAAAAATATGACCTAAGATATTTACATCTACTTCACTATTGAAATCGTATTCTGAAAGTTTTAAAGTGTGTTTGTACAACAAATCATCATCGATTTGTACAGCGTCTAAAACTTCATTCGGTTTAAATAATCCACCGTTGTAGGCAAATACATTGTGATTTTTTCCTTTAAAACCAGTGTTTAGATAACCAAAATACTTTTTATAGCGATCAAAAAGTGGAGAATACGCATCAAGGTCTTGAAGTTTTTTCCATTGACTCAAAACCAATCTTACAGAATTGGGCGGCAACAATTGTCTGTCTTCGGCAAAGAACAAAAAGAGGAAACGATCGAGTAAAGTCTGCGATTGTTTAAATAGCGTAAGCTTATCAAATTGTGGATTCAACTCCACCAAATTTTGATATAATTCCTTTTTAAAAAGTGAATAATCTTTGTATAGAATTTTCGTAATTACATCTTCTTCACTTAAAGAATCTTTTTTAATTTTTGACGGAAGATCTTTCGAGATGTTTTCATAAGCCAAACACAAATACATCAATTTAAATTCCTTTTCCGTTAAAGTGAAAAGATTGAATTCAATATGTTCGATGGCGTTGTCAATATAAAACCTTAGTTTCTCAAAATTTGAGGTAATAACATACGTACATTTCGGCTGATTGTTTTTGTATCCGAAAGCTTGAATTTCAATTTTACTTAAATCGGTAGTATTTGTTCCCTTGAGTTCAATTACTGCTTTTACCTCATCATTTACGAGTATTGCGCCATCCGCTTTCTTACTGTCCTTTACATTTTTATGTTCTGTGGTGAGATTAAAATTCGGTTGAGGATTTAGCGTATAGCCAAAAATCTTCACAAACAACTCCCTAAGAAATCCTTCTTGGAATTGTTCTTCCTTACTATTTCTAATGTTCTCTTGAATTTCAGAATTATGAAAATAGGATTTAAATAATTCCCACTTGGCATTGGTTTTCTCCTGATCTTGAGATTTAAGGTGTTTTGTGACAACGGTATTTTGGAATAATGGCATGTTGTTAAGTCAAGATTATGTAATGAAAGCTAAACTTAATATTTTTAATTGAGAATTGATAATTAACATTTGATAATTGTAAATGGGTTAATTATTTTGATGCATTGAATGAAAAAGAGTACAGCAGTAAAACCGCATAGTCATTGGGAAAGGCGCGACATTTCAACAACATTTAGGGAGGTAAAAAAGTTATCCATTAAAACACTTCTTTATGGAAGAGAACAAATCCCAAAATATTATTTTTTAGTTAATTTTTTAATTAAACCTTCTGAAGAATTGTTTTAGTTAAATCTATTCCGACATTTGTCCTCTTTAAAATAAAAATTTAAGAAACAAGGTGAAAATATTTTTAGGATCCATATTTGCTTTACTTTTTGTTATCAGTTCAAATATTACTGAATACTCAAACAATCAGCTTGAATTTCCAGTTGATTATAATTCGCAGTATGGCTATTCTTCAAATGATTTTGATGCAACTGTTTCTCCTTTTCAAAATCATGTCCACCACAATTTAGGTGTTGATTTTCAAGAAAAGAATGAAAAGTTCAAGAAGTTTAACATTCAATCACAAATTGCTCTTGTAAACTTTAGATCATTCCCAAAAGAGGTCAATAAATTTGAATCTTTTTACTTTTCTAAATATATTATTCCCTCTGTTTCCAAGAACATTCTTCTGGAAACATTCAGGATATGATTTTACCTTAATTTCCCGCCTTTCAATTAGTCATTGCAAGATAAACGTCAAGCCTTGCTTTATACGTTTTGCAATTCCAGTCTTCGCGATGTTTAAAGTCAAAATGCACGACAATTAGCATCTTCAAATGTTAGACTTTGATATTTCAACATTAAAGCTTTAAAGACTTGGGTTTTCTTACAGTTACTAATTAAGACAAGCACAGACTAATGAATTAGTTCTCATTGGCTTTTCTACCCATATAATTTTATAATCAAAATTTTTATTAATTGGTTTTAAGTCTTCTAGACTAAAATCACAAAACTCATTATTGTAATGAAAAAATCACTTATTCATTTAAGTTTGATTGCAGCGTTATTTACTACTGGCTGTAATTCTGAAAATCATGAAAAAGAAACTGAAGAAACGGTATATTCTGTTTCCTCTCCATTAATTCAAGACACAACAACTTTACAAGAATATGTTTGTCAAATTCGGTCAATTCAACACATTGAACTTAGAGCACTTGAAAAAGGGTACCTAAAAGAAATTTATGTTGATGAAGGTCAAGCCATCAAAAAAGGTCAATTAATGTTTCAAATTATGCCTTCGCTATATAAAGCAGAGGCCAAAAAAGCAGAAGCAGAAGCTCAATTTGCAAAGATTGAATACCTAAATACCAAAGCACTTGCAGACAGTAACATAGTTTCGAAAAACGAATTGGCTTTAGCCAGAGCAACTTATGATCAAGCATTGGCGGAGCTAGATTTAGCAAATGTTCACCTTAGTTTTACTGAAATTCGTGCTCCATTCTCAGGAATAATGGGAAGATTTAATGTGAGACAAGGAAGTTTGTTGGATGAAGGAGAACTGCTTACAGAGCTTTCAGACAACACCAAAGTTTGGGTATATTTCAATGTTTCCGAGGCAGAATACTTAAATTATTCTACTAAGATTGACAAGAATAATTTGCAGAAAGTAAATCTTCAAATGGCCAATAACAAACTATTTCAACACCAAGGAGAGATTGAAACCATAGAAGCAGATTTTAATAACGAAACAGGAAATATTGCTTTTAGAGCAACTTTCCCTAATCCAGAAGGATTACTAAGACATGGTGAAACAGGGAATATTCTAATTCCAACGACAACCAAAGACGCCATAATTATTCCACAGAAAGCTACTTTCGAAATACTGGACAAGAAATATGTCTTTGTTGTTGGAGAGGACAATATTGTTACCTCTCGCAGCATTGTTATCGAAAAAGAACTCACACACATCTACATCGTAAAATCTGGATTATCGAAAGATGATAAAATTTTAATTGATGGAATTAGAACAGTTAAAGGCGGAGATAAGATTTCCTATAAGTTTATTGAACCTGCAGAAGTGGTTTCTCACTTGAGTTTATACGCCGAATAATCTTATTAAAAAAACAATAAAATGCTCAAAAAAATAATTCATAGACCCGTTCTGGCTATTGTAATCTCAATAGTCATTGTATTTGTAGGAACATTAGCCATAAAGCAATTGCCTATTTCTCAGTTTCCTCAAATTTCCCCTACAACAGTTAATATTTTTGTGGCCTATCCTGGCGCGAGTGCAGATGCACTTGTAAAATCAACACTAATTCCATTGGAGCAATCTATAAATGGTGTTGAAGGAATGCGTTACATCACTTCTGATGCCACCAGCGCAGGTGAAGCAACGATAAGTATAGTTTTTGAACCAGGAACAGATCCAAATCAAGCGGTGGTGAGGGTGAAAACTAGGGTTGACCAAGTGATGCCATTACTACCTCCTTTGGTACAAAGAGAAGGTGTGGTAATTACGCCAATTCAACCCAGTATGTTGATGTATGTTAACCTGTACAGTAAAGACAAAGAAGCTGACCAAAAATTTCTTTACAATTATGCCAACGTAAAAATGATTCCTGAAATCAAAAGGGTAAAAGGAATTGTGCGTGCGAGTATTCTTGGAAGTCGACAATACGCGATGCGTGTTTGGTTAAACCCTGACCGATTAAGAGCTTACACTATTTCGGCAGAAGAAGTAATGGAAGCCATGGAAGATCAAAGTATAATTGGTCGACCTGGTAGATTGGGAAGAAGTTCTGGACAAGCCGCTCAATCTTTAGAATATGTGCTTACTTATCAAGGAAGATACAGCACTCCTGAACAATATGGTGATATTATCGTGAAAGCGAATAATGAAGGAGAAATCATTCGTTTGAGTGATGTTGCTAGGGTTGAATTAGGTACAGAATTCATGGATATTTATTCCAATTTAGATGGTTATCCATCTGCGGCAATTGTCCTCAAACAGTCCATGGGAAGTAATGCCAGCGAAGTCATTGAAAACGTGAAGGAAGAATTAGAAATCATGAAAGCTGATTTTCCTGAAGGAATGGACTACAAAATCAGTTACGACGTTTCGAAATTTTTAGATGCCTCAATCGAACAAGTTACACATACTTTAAGAGATGCTTTTATCTTAGTTGCCTTGGTTGTATTCTTATTTTTAGGTGATTGGCGTTCTACGTTAATTCCTATTTTAGCTGTTCCAGTCTCCTTAATTGGAGCATTCTTCGTTCTTCAATTATTTGGTTTATCCATCAACTTGGTCACTTTATTTGCATTGGTTTTGGCCATTGGAATTGTTGTCGATGATGCCATTGTTGTGGTGGAAGCTGTTCACGCAAAAATGCACAATACAGATATAACGCCCTATCAAGCGGTGAAAAGTGTAATGAGTGAAATTGGAGGAGCAATTATAGCAATCACCTTAGTTATGGTCTCCGTTTTCTTACCGATAGCCTTTATTTCTGGACCTGTCGGAGTTTTCTACCGTCAGTTTTCTATTACAATGGTGAGTTCAATTATCTTGTCAGCAGTGGTTGCATTAACCTTAACGCCGGTGCTTTGTGCAATGCTTCTGAAAAACAATCATGGAAAAGAAAGAAAAAAATCTCCTGTCAATAAATTCGTTGATTGGTTCAACAGAAGGTTCGACAAATTAACAGGAAGATATGTTCGTCTCCTGAATATCATTGTAAACAGAAGATTCATCACCATTGGAATTCTATTGCTTTTCGGAATTGGAATTTTTGGAGTAAACAAAGTTCTACCTTCTGGATTTATTCCGAATGAAGACCAAGGAACAATTTATGCGATTATACAAACGCCACCAGGAGCAACATTAGAAAGAACGAATCAAGTTGCTGTTCAATTGCAGAAATTATGCGAGGAAACTGAAGGAGTTGCATCTGTTTCATCATTGGCTGGATACGAAATCATGACTGAAGGACGTGGTTCCAATGCAGGAACTTGTTTGATTAACTTAAAACCTTGGTCAGAAAGACACAATTCTGTTCATGACGTGATGGAAGAACTCGAAGAAAAATCAAAAGAAATTGGAGATGGTGTAATTGAATTTTTCGAGCCACCAGCAGTTCCAGGATTTGGTTCATCAGGAGGTTTCTCTTTGCGCTTACTGGATAAAAATGATGGAACGGAATACGTAGAATTCGAGAGAATCAACAATGAATTCTTAGATAAATTGAAAGACAGAAAAGAACTCTCGGGAATCTTTACATTTTTTGCTGCCAATTATCCACAATATGAAATTAAAATTGACAATAAAGCAGCAATGCAAAAAGGTGTGTCCATCGATAAAGCCATGGAAAATCTAAATATTTTAATTGGTAGCACCTATGAACAAGGTTTCATTCGTTTTGGTCAATTCTATAAAGTGTATACTCAAGCAGCACCAGAATTCAGAAGATATCCTTCAGATTTATTGAAACTATTCGTAAAAAATGAAGAAGGCGAAATGGTTCCTTATTCTTCTTTTATGACATTAGAGAAAAAACAAGGTCCCAACGAAGTAACGCGCTACAACTTGTATAATTCTGCAGCCATTAGGGGTTTACCAGCGAAAGGCTATACCTCTGGCGATGCAATTGCAGCCATAAAGGAAGTGGCAGAAGAATCATTACCAAAAGGATATGACATCGCTTGGGAAGGACTTTCTTACGATGAATCATCAAGAGGTAATGAAGCCATTTATGTATTTATTGTCGTGCTAATATTTGTGTATTTGGTACTTGCAGCGCAATACGAGAGTTTCTTATTGCCGTTGGCGATTATTCTTTCCTTACCTGTCGGGATTTTTGGTTCTTTCTTATTACTGAAAATGATGGGATTGGCCAATGATGTTTACGCACAAGTTGGACTTATAATGCTGGTAGGACTACTGGGTAAAAATGCCGTGCTGATCGTTGAATTTGCGGTTATGAAACACGAACAAGGTGCAACAGTTTTAGAAGCTGCTATTGAAGGCGCTAGGGTTCGATTTAGACCAATCTTAATGACTTCTTTCGCATTTATCGCTGGGTTAATTCCATTGGTTCTTGCAAGTGGAGCTGGTGCAATTGGGAATAAAACCATTGGTGGTTCAGCATTGGGAGGAATGATTTTCGGAACTGTTTTCGGAGTAATTGTCATACCCGGATTGTACTACATTTTTGGTAGAATGAGCGAAGGTCGACAACTGATTAAAAATGCAAATGACGCTCCTTTGTCCGAAGAGTTTTATTATGACATCAGACCCAAAGAAATACCATCGGAAGACAAAAACAAAAAATAGAACTTATGTTGAAAAAAACGAAATATATAAGCATTCTTTTCTTAACACTTTTGACATTTACTTCTTGTAAAAGTCTTAAAGTAGCTATCCAAGAAGAAAATAAAGTGGTTCCTGAAAATTTTATGTCAATTGACGAAAACTCGGAGGACACAACGAATTCTGCTTCATTAAAATGGAGAGATTATTTTAAGGATGTTCAATTGGTTAATTTAATTGATTCGGCATTACTAAAAAATCAAGAACTCAATATAATCCTTCAAGAAATTGAACTATCTCGTTATGAGATTGGCGCCAAAAAAGGAGAATATCTTCCAACGGTGTCTGGATATGTTGGCGCTGGTGTTGACAAAGTGAGTCGTTACACCAGAAATGGAGCGGTAGAAGCAACAACTGATATTGTTCCTGGAAAGGAGTTTCCAGAACCATTACAAGATTATGTTGTTGGGCTTCGTGCCAATTGGGAAATTGATATTTGGAAGAAATTGAGAAACGGCAAGAAAGCTGCTGTTTCAAGATATCTCTCTAGCATTTCCGGGAAAAACTTTATGGTAACGCACCTCGTCTCTGAAATAGCAAGTGAATACTATGAGCTATTGGCGTTGGATAATCAGTTAATCAGAGTGAATCAGAATATTGATTTGCAAATGAATGCACTCAAAATTGTAAAACTACAAAAGGAATCGGCTAAAGTTACAGAGTTGGCCGTCAAAAGGTTTGAAGCGCAATTATACAGCACACAAAGCTTAAGATTCGAGATTGAACAAAGCATCATTGAAACAGAAAATAAAATTAACTTTTTGGTGGGAAGATTTCCGCAACCTGTTTTGAGAAATGCAAATAGTTTTAATGATTCTATTTTAACAGTAATAAATCAAGGACTTCCTTCACAATTGTTGGACAATAGAATGGATATAAAACAAGCAGAACTTGAACTCGAAGCGAATAAATTGGATGTAAAAATTGCGAAAGCTCAGTTTTATCCTTCAATTGGCCTGTCTGCTGGAATAGGTTTACAAGCTTTTGACCCGACTTTCATCATCAAAAACCCTAAATCTCTTTTGTTTTCATTAGCAGGAGATTTAGTGGCGCCATTAATTAATAGAGCGGGAATAAAAGCACATTATTACAGTGCGAATGCCAGACAATTACAAGCGATTTATGAATATGAAAAAGCAATTTTAAGTGCCTACATAGAGGTGACCAATCAGCTTTCTAAAATCGAAAACTTAAATAAAAGCTATGCGTTCAAAGCCAAAGAAGTTGATGCGTTAAATACATCAATTCAGATTTCAAATACTTTGTTTAGATCTGCAAGGGCCGATTATTTGGAGGTCTTATTAACACAAGAGGAAACCATTGATTCGCAATTTGAATTAATCGAAATTAAGAAATTGCAGTTGAATGCTCTGGTAAATACTTACGTGGCACTAGGTGGAGGCTGGGACTGAGTAATGGTTAATTATTAAATGGTTAACGCGGTAGGGATGGTTAATAGGGTTCATGTTTTAATAGTGATGCTTCTTTTTCAAAAACTGTTCTGCGTAAAAAGCACCAAAAACAACAATTGGCAATTATCATATTGATAATTGCCAATTCGTTATTAAAGAAAAAGGGGCTCAATTTTAATTCTGAATAATCTGTTCAAAAATTCCTAAATAGCTATCGTGAGCAGCTCGACACATCAATAATATTTATTTTATGGCTCAATTTTAGATACTTCCTTTTCCAAATTTTCTCACGCAATCCGTTAATCATTAATAATTTATAATTAACCATTATAAATAACCTATTTTAAAATGAAATTAATATTTACATTTTTTGTTGAACGAACAAGCTCTCCATTTTTACTTCCTGGTTTCCATTTTGGAGAAGCTTTAATTACTCGGATAGCCTCTTCTTGAAGACTACTTGAAAGTGATTGATTTCTTACTCGAACATCTGTTACGCTTCCATCAATTTCAACTACAAAAATCATGTAAGCTGTTCCCGACTCTTTGAAGAAAACGCTTTCTTCAGGATATTTTACTGTATTTTTTAAATAACCTAACCAACTTCCTTGAAACTGGGCATCAACATCAGGATATTCAACTAATGCTGCTTCTGGCGCTGCTCCTAAGTCAACGCCAAAAATTCCTGAAGTAACGTTTTGAATGTGACTTGAGGTAACAACAAGTTGCGGATCGGTAACCGTATTTTTTGAGGGATCAATTAAATTCAATAATGTAAGTGAAAAAATTGGAGTTGAAGGATCAGTATTTGTTTCTAGCTTTTCAACTTTTGGAATTTCAATTATTGGAAGTGGTTCTTTTTCCACCAACATAATTGGAATATCGATTTCCCTTTGTTCTACTTCTTTCTTTTCAGTGAGGTAAACAGGTGTTTTGTAGGAAAATGCCATTAACGTTGCAGAACCTACAATAAATAATCCCAGTTGAAAAAATACTTTTCTGCTGGTTTCTAATTCGAGTTTTGGATTTTTCTTCTTCATCATAATTTTAAGTTTAATAGTGAAACTCTTTGTAAACAAGTTCTGTACCAATTTGATAATTGATTGATAGTATTGGGCAATGTATGGGCGATTTGCAAATCGCCCTTACATCGCCCATACATCGCCCGCACCTTATACATAAATATTTCTTATGTATTCCATAGAAAGTATAAATGAAAATATATGGATTAGTATCTTGTTCTTTGCAACGAATTATAAAAGAATCGAAACATGAATTTAAGTTTACTTTCACTTTTTGCGCTGCTCGCACCTTTATCGTTTATTTTGATTGCAATTCTTTCAAAATTTACACAAAACTCATCCGCTTCACTTATTAAAAAAGGAATAATGGGTGTTGCTTTTTTTAATATTATTCTCGCCATTTATTTTGGCATTTGTGTTGTTCAGTATGGGTTTTTAGAAAGCCTCGAATTTGGAATGATGGGATTAGGAGTTTCCATCCGCCTTGATCCTTTAAGTATCATTATGTTCATCATGATTGCCTTATTGGGTTTCATTGTTGTGAAATTTAGTTGCAACTATTTAGATGGAGATAAGCGCCAAGGAATCTTTATGGGACGTCTGGCTGCTGCGATAGCATCCGTTCAACTGCTTGTTATTTCTGGAAATTTAGCCTTAATTTTCATCGCTTGGGTCGGAACAAGTCTTGCACTTCACCGCTTATTGGTTTTCTATCCAAACAGGCCAAGAGCAATTATCGCAGCCAGAAAGAAATTTATTGTTGCCCGATTAGGCGATGTTAGTCTACTGGCTGGGTTCATAATTCTCTATACTTATTTCGGAACAGGAAATTTGGAAATCATTTTCCAGGGCATCATTTTCAATGATTTTTCAGGATATCCATTAGAGATTGCAGCGCTTTTAATTGCAATTGCTGCAATTCTAAAATCAGCACAGTTTCCAACTCATGGTTGGTTGATTGAAGTAATGGAAACACCAACTCCAGTTTCGGCATTACTGCATGCAGGATTATTAAATGCCGGTCCTTTCTTAATCACGAGAATGGCCTATTTAATAGACGGGACTTCTTATGCATCTATTGTTCTCATTGTCGTTGGTAGTTTCACAGCACTGTTTGCATCAATTGTTTTCCTAACGCAAACTTCAATAAAAACTTCATTAGGATATTCAAGTGTTGCCCACATGGGATTCAGTTTAATGATGTGCGGATTAGGTGTTTACGCAGCAGCAATGCTCCATTTAGTTGCACATTCATTCTATAAAGCACATTCATTTTTATCATCAGGAAGTGTAATTGACATTGTTCGCTCATCAAAAGTTGCGCTTCCAAAACGTTTAGGAAGTCCATTCAGAATAATTGCAAGTATCATTTTAGCAATGGCAATTTATGTAGGTTTCGCATTTCTTTGGGGAATTAATCCTACCGAAGAATTTGGAATGTTAGTAATCGGTTCAATTATAGTGATGGGACTTTCAACAATCATCGCTCCTACATTAGATTCAAACGGGACACTTATAGGAACATTAAAAGCTTGTTTCTTAGCCATAATAGTTGCGATGGCTTTCTTCACTTTAGAAGCTGGCGCACATTATTTGTTAGATTCTCAAATTCCAGCACTTTCACAACCAGGGATTTTCACTATGATTTTAATGGGAATTATTCTGCTCATTTATGCAATAGTTATCATCATTCAAATTGTTGCTCCTACAGTTCCTTCCAACACATTTTGGTGGAAAATGGGAGTGCATTTCAGAAACGGTTGGTATGTAAATTCAGTCTTTGACCGCATGGTGAGATCTCTGTATCATATTCCAGCCAAAGAGACCATTAGTGGATTCTCGGACGAATCACAAGTAAAAGTTACTTCAAAATAATTCTGAATAATTAAAACTAAAAAGATGACTACAAATAACGTTTTGGCATTAGAGAAAACCGAACAAGAGATTTTGTTGCGTGAAAAATTACAACTCACAAGTAAAAAAATCGCTCCTGTTTGGCCTCTTGAAAATTTCGTAGCAGTAAATCCTTACATGGGATTATCAGAAATGCGTTTTGAAAGAGCAGCCAATCTGCTTTCTAAAATTGCAGGAATTGAAATGACTTTGCCTATTCAATTTTACTTGGATGAAATTGAAAAAGGAAAGATCACTAAAGAAGATATTAATGTAGTAAGAATTAAGAAAGGATTAAATCCCATTCAAAATTTCAAAGAATACTTGGCGCAATTAAGAGTAGAGATTGATAATAAATTTCAATATCCAGAATTACAAACTGTGAGTGATGTCAAATCAACTCTATCACAAAAAGATTGGAACAGATTTGTACTGGACCGTGTTTCAAATTGGGCGGGTGCTTACTTCGACAAAGGACAAGCCGTTTGGAATACTGCAAAAAGTAAAGAACCACTTTTTGCAGCATGGAAAGCAGATGCTTCAGTGGACAGAACTCCAAAAGTTATGGGATTGAGCGGATTCAATACGTGGGTAAATGAATTGCCAAACGACCCAATTCAAGCAGCACAATACGCACTAGAACAATTGAATATTCCAGAAGATTGTGTTAACTTATACCTGCATTGTTTACTATTGAGAATCGGTGGTTGGTCAGCATTTTCCGCACGCATTGATTGGGAAAATGAATTGTATGGAAAAGAAGGTGGCAAACTGGTTGAATTCTTATGTATTCTCTTGTGCTGGGAAGCCGGAATGTTGTCTTGTTCTCAAAGACCTCAGATGAAAGGGAAATGGGCGGAAGCCATTAAAATCCTTGAAGAATTAAGGCAAACAGAAGAATCCACCGAGAAATTAAAACAAAAATTGTTACTCCAAGGCGCTTTTGATTATGCAGCACAACGCAGATTAATCGAGCAATTTGAATCGAAAAAAGACAGTCAAAAACCCAGACCTCAAAAGACGAAAGTTAAAGCCATTTTCTGTATCGATGTGCGTTCAGAATTGTACCGTAGAAATTTAGAAATGGTGGCTCCAGAAGTCGAAACATTAGGATTTGCAGGATTCTTTGCGTTCCCAATTAAATACGTTCCGATCGGACACAATCAAGGAAATGCACAATGTCCTGTTTTACTACCCACAGGACCAGTAATTCTTGAGGAAATGTCGGAAAAAGACTTGCAAAAACAAGCCATTGCAAGCAGAAAATTAAAGCGCCAAGTGAATAGCGCTTGGAAATCATTCAAATCTGGTGCTATTTCTTGCTTTAGTTTTGTAAGTCCAATTGGGTTAGCTTATCTACCAAAATTATTTACCGATTCTTACGGCTTATCTCGTCCAGTCCCTCATCCTAACTATAACGGATTGGATAAAAAGCGTTTTTCAAACAAAAGAATAAGTTTAGAAGTTGGACAACACGACAATGAGAAAGTCGGAATTGCAATTGAAGATCAAATTGTAATGGCAAAAAATGCCTTGACAGCAATGTCATTAACGGAAGATTTCTCTCCTTTGATTTTGATTGTTGGTCACGGTTCTTCAACAGTAAACAATCCGCACGGAACAGGATTAGATTGTGGTGCTTGTGCGGGTCAAACTGGTGAGGCAAATGCCAAGGTAGCGGCAGCAGTTTTAAACAATAAAGCAGTGAGAAAAGCACTTGTAGATCATAAAATTACAATTCCTGAAAGTACAGTTTTTATCGCTGCACAACATGACACTACAACGGATGAATTTGAATTATTCAACGAAGATCAGATTCCAGTAAGTCACAATAGTGAAGTAAAAGAATTAAAGCAATGGTTGGAAGAAGCTGGACATTATTCAAGAATGGAAAGAGCGAAGAGAATGAATATTGCACAAAATAAAAATACAGATCAACAGATCATTAACCGAAGTAAAGATTGGGCGCAGGTAAGACCAGAATGGGGACTTGCAGGTTGTTCTACATTTGTTGTTGCTCCGAGAAATAGAACGGAAGGACTAGATTTTGGTGGACGTTCATTTTTACATTCTTATGAATGGAATAAAGACAAAGGATTTGGAGTATTAGAATTAATTATGACTGCTCCGATGGTGGTAACAAGCTGGATTAACTTACAGTATTACGCTTCGACAGTTGATAATAAAAATTACGGTTCAGGAAACAAAACGCTGCACAACATTATTGGAGGAGTGGGTGTACTTGAGGGATATGCAGGAGATTTAAGAACTGGGCTACCTTGGCAATCTGTCCATGATGGAGAAATATTCCAAAACGAACCATTAAGATTAAATGTAGTAATTGAAGCACCAATTCAAGAGATGAATAAAATATTAGCTAAGCATGGTTCTGTAAAGCAATTGTGTGATAATAATTGGATTCATTTATTGGCTATGGATACCCAAGGGAAGGTTTCTCATCGTTATAATGGGAATCTAGAGTGGGAAGAAATAGCAGCATAAACCTAATGCGAAATTATATTAATTAGACAAAAAAATATAACAATGAAGAACCAAAATAAACTATTTTTAATTTGTCCCGATTGCTATCTTGAGAATAGAATTACAAAAAATTTTAGTGGTGGACTCTATTTTTCAACTGCACTAGGCGCTGTCTTCACACCAATAAAATTCAATTATGCAGAAAGTCTAAATGGAATTATAAATAGAGAGGATATTCGCGAATTATATGTGGTAAACGATGTTGCTTGCCGCTTTATAAATACGATTATTGAAGATGGCGAAGGCTTCAACACGAAGGAGGAAAAAATATTGAAGAAACTATATTTAGATAATTCAGACGCAATCATACATAAAGAAGAACGGAAACAAAAATCAACTGAACTTGCAAAACTGAATATTCAACAGCAAATAAATGAATTGAAAAAAGCTGAGTTTATTGGCTCAAAATTCGAATCAGGATTTCTTATTATTAAAGGACTACTTTATGACAGAAATACATTGAAGTTTGAGGAATTAGATTTCACGAAACCCAGTCATGAATCTGCAAGCTAAATCTCTGCACGATTTATTTGGAAATCGTAAACTCGTTATTGCAACAAAACACCAGAAAGAAGAGGTAATTGCTCCAATTCTAGAGGCTGCTTTAGGTGTAAAATGTATTGTTCCCGAGAATTTTGATACTGATGTTTTTGGCACATTTTCAGGAGAAAAAATCAGGCATGAAGATCCAATATCAACAGCACGCAAAAAGTGTGAAATGGCAATGAAACTCACCAATTGTGATATTGGAATTGCCAGTGAAGGTTCATTTGGCGCCCATCCACACCTGTACTTTGTTAACGCTGATGATGAATTCATTCTGCTCATAGACAAAAAGAATAATTTAGAAATAATTGCCAGAGAACTAAGTACTTCAACTAATTTTGGTGGTGATGACATTAAAACCAAACAAGAACTTCTTGCATTTGCTAAGCAATCATTATTCCCTTCGCATGGTCTTATTTTAAGAAAAGAAAAAGATAATATTGAAACGATAACCAAAGACTTTAAAGACCTAAATCATTTAGAAGAAGTTTTCCTTTCCATGCAGTCAAAATATGGATCAGTATTTATAGAAACGGATATGCGCGCCATGATGAATCCAACAAGAATGGAGGTTATTGGTTTAGCGACTCAAAGATTGATTGAAAAAATAAGCTCTCGTTGTCCAGAATGTGAAATCCCTGGCTTCTCCATCACCGAAACAAAATCTGGATTGCCATGTGGTCTTTGTGGTTTTCCCACTCAGTCAACACTTTATCATGTATTGACTTGCGCTAATTGTGAATTTACAAGAAGAGAAATGTTTCCCAATAAAAAAGAAAAGGAAGAGCCAATGTATTGTGATAATTGTAATCCTTGATGGGAATTTTCATATTTAATCAATCAAAATTCTCCTTGATAATATTCTCTTTCTCTTCTTCAATATATTTCAAAAAGGCCGTTGCAACAGGAGAGAGTTTTTTAGCCTTTAGCCAAACCAAGTTCCAATTAGAAATCATGGGTAATCCATCATAAGGAATGATTTCTAAATCGCCATTTTTTAATTCATTTTTGATTCCGATTAAAGGCATAATTGAATAACCCAATCCAGCAATAACGGCTTGTTTTACTGCTTCATTGGATGTCAACTCAAGCTTTTTGTGTGTGGGTAAATTTTTAGCTTTTATGAAATCCTCCATAGCAGCGCGTGTAGCAGAACCTTCTTCACGATAAATCAAAGAAGAATCTTCAAATATATGCTCACCTGATTTTTCTTTTAAAGCTTTGGCGCTTCCCACCAAATAAAGCTTATTCTGTAAAAGTTGCACTCCATGTGTAGAAAGTTGATCGGGAACAACAGACATTAAAGCGAAGTCGACCTCGTTTTTCTCAAGACTATTCACAACTTGTGCTTTATTGGTCACGTCCATCAATAAATCAACACCCTTATGTTGACGCATAAATCCCGATAAAAAATAGGGCATCACATATTTAGCAGTTGAGGCAATTGAGAGTTTTAGACGACCCGCCAATTGATTCTGGTAGATCATTGTTTTGTAATTTATAGCTTCTACCTCATTCAAAATTTTCTCAGCAGCTTTAGCGATTTCCTCACCAAAGTCAGTCACATAAAGTTTTCTCCCGACTATTTCTGTTAATGGAACAGAAAATTGATCCTGAAATTTCTTCAATTGAATCGAAACAGCAGGTTGTGTTAAAAACAACTCCTCAGAAGCTTTTGTAACACTTTTTAGCTGCGAAATTTTTAAGAATATTTTCAGCTGATGGAGCGTATATTGCATAAGTGTGTTTTGACAATTATCAATTGATAATTGATAATTAGGGTTTTAGGGTTCGGATTTGTGAATTATGGATTTATAGAATCGTGGATTAAAATTTATTCAAAAATACAATGTAGGGGAGATTAACAAATCGCCCTCAAACATTGTATAAGTATAAATATTGGCAAGCATTTTATTCTAAAACAAATAAATCATGAATTTAAAATATTAAATATCAAACCGTTAAACACTAATAATTAAACATTAATAATTAGCTAAAATCTATTGATCCAACAATTTAAATCCTTTTCCATGAATATTCATGATTTCAATCTTTTCGTCAGCCTTCAATATCTTACGCAATTTAGCGATGTAAACATCCATGCTTCGTCCGTTGAAGTAGTTGTCATCTCCCCAAATAGCACGCAATGCAGCTTGTCTATCAAGAACTTGACTTTTGTTTTTGGCTAATAATTTAAGTAATTGACTTTCTTTGGTCGTTAACTTATGTTCTTCACCGTCGATATTGATAATTCTTTTCATTGGGTCGAAAGTAAATCTACCAATAGTATAAGTATCATCCATAACTTCATCGCCACCGTTTGAGCGTTTCAAAATTGCTTCAATACGCGCAACCAATTCCTCCATACTGAAAGGTTTAGTCATGTAATCATCACCACCAATTGAAAATGCTTCCAATTTGTCTTCTTTCATTGCTTTTGCAGTTAAGAATAGAATAGGAATTTTTTTATCAATAGTTCTGATTTCTTTGGCAACGCTAAATCCATCCATTTCTGGCATCATTACATCCAAGATACAAAAGTGATAGTTTCCTTCATTGAACTTCTCAAGTGCTTGCTTTCCATCTCTGGCAAGATCTACATCATATCCTTTTGCTTTAATGTAAGATTCTAATAACATTCCCAAGTTATTGTCATCCTCTGCCAATAGTATTTTCACTTTATCACTCATTTTCTTTTGATTTATTTATTATTAAAACAAAGGTTGAACCCTCACCAAATTTACTTTTCACACTGATCTTCCAACCTTCAACATCGACAATGGCTTTAACATAATTAAGTCCCAATCCATATCCTTTTACATTGTGAACATTTCCAGTCGGAACGCGATAAAGTTTGTCAAATATCTTATCTAAATGCTCACCTTTAATTCCTATTCCACTATCTTGAACAGTCAAACGGTATTGATCATTCGCTAACTTTTCAGTTTTTACAAATATATCAACTTCTTGCTTACTGTATTTTATAGCATTATCTATTAAATTGGATACCAGATTATTGGAATGTACTTCGTCTCCGATAAACGGCATCAACCCAGGTGCTTGCTCTAATCTAATTCCTCCTTTTGGAATTCTAATTTTTGACTTTGCAACAACCCTAGAAACAATTTCATTCAATTCTAAATTGTCACGTTTCATTTTGATTTCCCCCCGATCTAAAACCGCTGTTTTCAAGATTTGTTCTACCAAACCTCCTAAACGTTTATTTTCTTCGTCAATCATTTTAATGAATGGAGTAACACTACTCAAATCATTTTTGGTCATATCAGAATCCGACAATGCTTCACATGCTAAAGAAATCGTACTAATCGGCGTCTTGAACTCATGCGTCATATTTGAAATGAAATCATTTTTCACTTCTGCTAATCTTTTTTGATTAACAATCGTTTTAAACATGACAATAAAGGAAGTAACCACCAATAAAACCAATAAAATACTCACTAATAATGTCAGCCACATCTCTTGAAATAAGACTGAGTTTGTCGCTGGAAATAAAATATGAAGAGTTAAATCTTCATCAAATAAATTCCCTGGGAAAAGTCGAACTTCTTTGCTTCTAGTGGTGTCAATATTTAGATTATAACGATCTGTATATGACGGAAATTCTACAATCACATCTTCTTGATCAGTTATTGCATAATTAAATACTGTTTCTAATCCTTCGACCTCAAAAGTTTTTGAAATCATAGAATCCAAAAACGCTAAATTAACACGTTCAGAAGGCGAAAATTCGTTGTTGTTTCGGAAAGCAGAAATCATTAATTCGTTAATGTATTTAGACTTTTTAAACAAGCTATTGACAACGCGCTTATCTAATTGAAAAGCTAATTCGTTTGAACTTTGCTGTGAATTTTCTGATTTAGCCTCCTCTTTTACAAATGAGGAAAGTTCACTAATATCTCTAGCTAAAACGCTATGTTTTGCCGATACATGTGTTAAGGAATCGTAAGAATCACCAGTAATCTGAAGGTATTTTACATCTCTCCCGTTTTCGTATATCAATGTATCTTTAATAGAAACAGATTCTCTAACAGGCACAAGGTTTTGAAATTCTTGTTTTAATGCTTGCTTATATTCTCCACTGAAATCTTTCCCAAAAAAAGAAGTATATCTTTCCAGATCTGAAGCTTTCTCATGCCGAATCACCACTTTGGACATTACGTTCTCAATGTGGTTATTTAATTCTTCAGACTTTTTCTCATAGAGCTGGAAGGCCTGATATAGTTGAAGAATAACCAGTGCAATTAGTGCTGTACTAATTAATATAACGATATGTTTTAATTGAATTTTTCTCACTTCAGGAATCTAAAATAGTTGTAAACCTGTTTCGCAGCTGATGCTTAACCTTTTTTAACACCAGCGAAGCCTTTCCAAACAGCTTGTTTTGGGAGAAATCTGAAACAGACATCCATGGATATTGCGCATTTGTGTAGCGTATCTGAAAACAAATCCTTTCAGACTTATTTATATAAACATTTTGCATTCAGTAGGGTTAAAAGTATTTTGTTAAAATTAGGAATAAATTTAACAATTCAATTCTTGAGCGTCAATTATTTAAGTCCAGACTTTTGCTCCTTCAGAACAATTCTTACAAATGTCAATCACAGAGCGATCTGTAAAGACTTGCTTTCTAAAAGACTGATATTGTGGGGAATTCCAAATTTGTTTAAAATCAGCTTTAAGCGCATCACCCAAAACATGTTGAGCATCTTTATCAAAACAACATGGAACAACTTTTCCATCCCAAGTCAAAACGGTGGAGGACCACATTCTCCAACAATGATCACTCAAAGTATACTTGCTTTTATAAGTTCCGTCTTTCATTCTTTTATAACGGGAATACTTTTCATTTTTAGGCATCAAAGGATTTCCATTTTCGTAGTCATAGAGTTGTGCTGTTTTCAACCTTACCTCATCAACACCTAAACTTTTACCCAATTTAAAAACATCGTCTATTTCATGTTCATTTGGTCGGACTACTAAAAACTGAAAAATCAAATGTGGGGTATTGCTCTTGGCATTTTTCTTGGCTTCAATCATGTGCTTAGTGCCTTCAATCACCTTTTCAAGCTTACCACGCTTTCTATATTGCTCATAGGTCTCTTGTGTAAGACCATCAATAGAAATAATCATTCGATCTAATCCAGATGCAACGATATCTGCCGCTTTTTCTTTGGTAATAAAGTGCGCATTTGTTGAAGTAGCGGTATAGATTTTTCTTTGGTGAGCTGCCTTTATCAATTCAAGAAAACCTGGATGTAAAAATGGCTCTCCTTGAAAATAATAGTTGATGTAAAAAAGTTGTTTTCCTAACTGATCCAACATGGAAAGATGTTCTTTCATATCAAGTTTTCCTGTTGGTCGCGTAAATTGCTTTAGACCGCTAGGGCATTCAGGACAACCTAAATTACAAGCAGTTGTGGGTTCTATACTCGCAGCATAAGGCAAGCCTTTGGTCTTAACTCTTTTAAAATATTTTGCAAGTAAATAGGAATAATAGAGTTGTATTAAATTCCAGGTTCGAAAAACTGAAAACTTAGCTAATATATTTCTCTGATCTCTCCACATTTTAAACAAAGTTAATCAGAAATAATTGATTTCAATTGAAGTCAAATCAACAGAGAAAAATTGTTCTTTCTTTTTCTTTATAATAAGCGAAACACACTTGAACAACCTGTAATTTTAAGGTTCTATATGATTTTGTGTGGGTAGATTTAAAATCTATGGTTTTAGTTGAAGCTAAACGATTGTTAATTCGGTTCTACTTTTATTTAAATGGAGACTTTCTATTAAAATACATTTCGCTTAATCTTATAAGCTCCTGTTATTTAAGTATTTATTGTTCGAAGTCCCAGAGGGACGGCATGCTAATAGGGATGGACGTAAGTCCATCCGCCAAACGATACAAACCGAAACAGAACCCAACAAAATCGACCTAATTGCATGCAATTAGGTCGATTTTGTTGGGTTCTGTATTATATCTATTTGTTTTAAGCCAAGGACTTACGTCCTTGGCTATTAATATGCCGTCCCGACGGGACTAACCAACTGAAATACAGGCCACCATATACTTGCTAGTAAAAATGAAATGATGATTTGGATAAATACTTTAAAATACAACTCGTGTAGGTTACAGTTAAATTCGTACTAGAACTATTAATTTTTCAAAGGATTAAAATTGATTACCCACAGTATTTCATATAGAGCCAATTATAAATAGCTCAGCGTTTCTACATAAATTGTAAACGTACAGACACCTTATAAAAGAAGTTGTCTTTTGTTTCAGCAAATTGATACGGTCCATAACGATAGAAGACACCCGCACCAAATCCAAGCGGACCTATTTTCAAAAGATAGTCTGCTATTAAACCTGATTCATAATATCCTTTTTCTGGAGTCTTAAAATCAAAATTTTGATGATCTCCCCTATTTGCCATTTCACCAACACCAGCAGCGTTGTGAATAACAAATGTTGGCTCAGACCATCCTGATTTATTTTTTATTGGTAAGAAGGTGAAACGAACAAATAAAGACGAGAACTTATCACTGAAAAATTCTGAAGGTCCCATCGTTTCAAAAGTATTAGCAACAGATAAGGTATATCTTATTCCTGTACCCTCTTGAATTTGCTGCAATGTAAGCGGAACATTTCCGATTGTCATTCCACTTTTATGAACAATATTCAAATTCCCCGCTCCTCGAATTACAAAATCTTGATGTACCTCCAAATTGAAACGGTAATAATCATAATTAGATTCAAAAATTCCATTTATTCCCTTAACAGCTTTCAATGTAATTTTAGGCCATTTTGTACCCAATGAAACCCTTCTGTTTTCGAGCATCATGATTTTTTCACGGATATTCCAATTGATAACAAATCCTGCTTCAGCAACATCAAATTGATTGGCTGTTCCATTTAAAGTGAACAAAGGAGCATATTGATAATCATCAACAAAAGTGAAGCGTTTGTAATTTGCGAAAACTTGTACTTTTAGATTTTGACGAATTAAACCGCTCAAATTAATACCCGCGAAACGTTGTCTATCCGCTAAACTCACGAAGAAATCTCTGTAAATTCCTTGATTCGTTAAATTGAAAGCATCATCATAATAATTGGTATTTCCACGTTCATGAATATCATCTTGATAAATGAATTTTAAATCTACGTTTCGTTTTTGATTCAAGGTGAAATTCACATTTCCTCCCCATTTCCATTCTTTATCTTTAAGCCCATAAGCAGCATATCCTGCAGCACTAAAAACTTCACTTAAACGACTATTTGTTTCAAGTCCTAATCCTAAACGAAGTCCTTCCTGGCGATTAAAATAAGCTACTTGCCAAACTGGAACATTGAATTTTCCAAAAGGAATCTTACCAGAGGTACCCACTTTAGCCAAGAATACTAAGCGATCTAAGTTGGCATCTTTAGCAATACTGTCTACAAATACATAAGTTCCGTCTTCTTTACCAGAAGCAGTATTCCCCCGCAATTCTTTAATGGCCAATGAATCTCGTAAAGCTCCTTCTTGAACTTCAACAGAGACAGGATTAAAGCTTTTATTGGAAGGCTCTTGGAATGCAACATCATTGATATACACAGAGCTTCTACCTATCATCTCTGTGTATTTCCCCAGTTGAATACCTTTGAAATTAAGTTCGGTGCTGATCTTGCTCGGAAACCATTTTTTATCCGCAGTAAAAGTATATTCTTGAATGGTTTTTACATTCATAATTCCTTCTTCTGGATATGGAGAAGCAATTACGCGTTCAATGGCCCAACCGTTAGTTCTTACAAATAAATAACCTGACAGTCCATCAAAAATCTTCCCTTTACGAGGTCTATATTTGATTGTGTAAGTCGTATCTTGTGTTGAAGGATGAACCAAGGTGTCTTCCAAAATAAATAAATACCTGCGCAGTCCTCCTGGTGCTATCGGATTAATGTATGCTTTTTGGTTTAATTCAAAATTATTATCATAAAATGAAAATGACTGGAATTGATTAACCAATGTTGCAAAAAGTGGATCTTTAACTCCTGAAACGTTATAAGCGGTAACAACTTCTTTGTCATAACTTGGAGGCGAAAAAGTACGGTTTGCTTTAGTTTCTGTCAAAAAGATGTACTTTTTATCAAAAAACTCCATTGTTTTTATGGTAGAAGAATCAGTGATTGTATCTCTATTGACCCCTTCTTGCAATTCTCCGGTAAAATATAATTTTGAATATGAATTATAAGTAAATGCATCATTTCTCAATGGATCATTTTCCTTCTTATTGTCCATTACATTTTGAATAATTCGATGAGCTGGATTTTCTCCGGGTGTAATCACAACTTCTGCATAAACTTGTGCATCAGGAAATAAAAAAACCTTAGGATTTTCAAGCAGGGCAGCACCTTTTATAATGGTGTCTTTGTAATCGAAAAATCGAAATGAATATAAGTGCGATTCAATAATTAATAATGATGCTTTTCCATCAATATCTGTGATTACCGCTTTGTTTATGCCATCTGAAATTTTAGCAAAAGAGACAGGGTTATTTGTCTGAGCATCTACAACCTGGATCTTAGTTTCCTGAGCAATAAATTGATTTGACGCAAATAATAACGTCAGGAATATTAGAACTCTACCCATTATTTTTTCTTAAGCTTTAACATTTCAATTCTAAAAATTAAATCTGCATAAGGTTGAATTGTTGGTTGACGTCCATTTTTTCCGTAACCTAAAAAGTATGGAATGTATAAATCAATTTTAGTTCCTTGTTTACTTAAACCAACTCCTTCATTGAATCCTGGGATCAATCCCATCTCTAGATATTTAAAATCTAAAGGCGCATTTCTGTCATAAGATGAATCAAATTTTTCTCCAAAAACAGCTTCACCTAAATAATGCAAACTCACATCATCTCCTCTTTCAGCCAATTCACCTTCCCCTTCTTTATGCATAACATAGACTAAACCAGATTCTGTTTGAATAGCATTTGGCTCCATTTCTTTGACTAAATCATAGAAATAAGTTTTGTACTCTTCCTCAGACTTTGCTTTGGCTTCAATCATACGCACTTTATTTTGAGCTTTTAACTTCTCAGCTTTCAAACGTTCTACTTCAACAATCGCTTCTTTAGCTTCATATTCTGCTTTAAAAACTTTCGAAGGATTATAAAACCATTTGTACTTCAAACCTTTCTTTACAATTTCGATACTTTTTATCGTGTCTCCTTGTACAATTAAGTCCACAACATCCTGTCCTTCCAAAACCTGACCAAAAACAGTGTGCTTACCATTCAAATGTGGTGTTGCTAAATGCGTTATAAAGAATTGGCTTCCGTTTGTGTTAGGACCAGCATTGGCCATAGAAAGAGAACCTTTCATGTGCTCAACTCCATTGTCTGCTTCATCCCAAAAACGATAACCTGGACCACCATTACCGGTTCCGGTTGGGTCGCCTCCTTGAATCATGAAATTATTGATTACTCTATGAAAAACTACTCCATCGTAATACGGTTCTTTAATTTTAATTGAATCAAAAACCTTTAGCTTTCCTTCTGCTAAACCAACAAAATTAGCGACTGTTAAAGGCGCTTCTTCGTGATGTAACTTCAAAAATACATCACCTTTATTGGTTGATATATTGGCATACAATCCTTTTTCAAGTTTCAATTCTTTGCTTTGTGCAATAGAGAAAAAAGTAAAAGATAAAGCGAAAACAATGGTAAATAATAATCTCATAATATAAATTTAATTGCCCAAAAATAAGAAAACTCTTTATTTATACCATACATTATTATGGCTCTATATGAAATACTGTGGGTAATCAATTTTAATCTTTCGAAAAATTAATGGTTCTACTACGAATTTAACTGTAACCTAAACGAGTTGTATTTTAAAGTATTTTTCAAAATTATCATTTCATTT
>Ga0307486_1000041_pt1 | contig 140727 bp, 127 predicted proteins | sample CBIW02metaG_FD_203663 | JGI IMG/M metagenome (GOLD analysis project Ga0307486, IMG submission 203663) | Sea-ice brine microbial communities from Beaufort Sea near Barrow, Alaska, United States - CBIW 0.2 | ecosystem: Environmental > Aquatic > Marine > Coastal | place: USA: Alaska | collected...
GTATTCTTTTTCATAGATAAATGATTGAAGTTATTCATCTAAGATACTGAATACCAGTCTTTTAAACAAGTTTTTACATGCTTATTTTGTTAGTTTTTAATGAGTTATATTTTTGTCATGTAGTGTATCTACCCACACAAAATCATATAGAACCTAAATTCTGTCTAAACCACCAAATAATTGGATAGGAGATGTTCCCAAAGAGCATGAATTTAGTAATATATATATTCACATGTGTTTAATGAAATATTTACTGAACACTATTAAACCAAACGACTTTACTGAAAGATTAAACTCTTTATTTAAAAAATATCCTAACGTTGACTCAAACGCTTTAGGCATGAAAGAAAATTGGCAAAGTGAACCACTTTGGATGACTAAGTTTGAGAATTAATTTTTTTAATAAAATAATCACTAAATTTTGAAAGATGAAAATTTGGATTCAATCTAACGCCTAGGTTTGTTATGTTACTTCAAATGATCTCCAAAAAAAAACTCAAACCGAAACAATTTACTGAACAACAATACTTTAAATTTATTACTTCTATAGATTAGCAATGGTTCAAAATTTATACTCATGAAAACTACTACGAAAAAACTTGTTTTATTCTTCAGCGTTCTATTCTTCTTTCAATCCGAATTAATAGCGCAAAGTGAGAGTGATAGATTAAAAAGTAGGCGCTAAATGAAATGCTGTAGGCAATCAATTTTAATATTTTCAAATATTAATGATTATACCATAAACTCAAGAGGAACTTTGAAAATCTGATTTTTATATGAACGTAGTCTTGTAAATGGATGTCTTTTTTATTTTGCAGATGTATAGTTAGTTGAGCTTTTATTAATTATTTGAATTTTTCGGGTTTTACAATGGTTTCTATCGTTTGCTGAGTGGACAATTGTCCATCCTCATTAAATGTTGTCCTATTGGGTCTTTAATTAATAAACGCTTAGGAAATAAACTGAATTGGGGAAGGGCTGATGCGCTGCTTTAATATCTTGGCGTGAGAGACAGAAATATCCTGAGATAAAAAGAGTTTTTGATAAGTAAGTATAAATAGCGAACTTAAACATCAACCAACAAAAAAGCGTGATAACCCTAAGATCACCACGCTTCCAATATTTTAAATCAATTCCTTACTTCACAGTAATCACCAAATAATTTGAGATTTTCCAAAATTTATCGGAGTCCAAAATGATCAATTTATTTCCTTTCCATTCGTAAGATGCGATTGGGTGGTCAGTTATCAAATCTGGTTTCTCTCCGACAACTCTAATTTCTTTAATTTTAGTCTTGTCCATTTTCTGGAAATATTTTTCATTCAAATTAGCTGCAATATTTGTTTTACGACCAATTCCAATAAATCCACCCTCTCTAACTAAGACACTATTGGCAGTTAATTCATCCAATGTTCCATAAGCGTAATAAACAGTATTCAATTCTTTTATGACATCTAAAGTCATTTCAACTTGTTCTTGGTACTCGTCAAATAATTCTGAATACTCCATGTCTAAGTCAGCTAAAGTTCTTTGTAAAGAAGAAATTTGTTCATCTTTTGCACGAATTTGCATTACCAAACGATCTCTCATGTTTTCTAACTCGGCAATCTTTAAATCTTTTTCTTTTAATTTCTGCTTTAGATTTTTAAGGCTTTGTGCGTTTTGCTTTCTTAAAAAATTGATATTTTGAATCTCTTGTAGAATCCATTCTTGATCATCTTTTGATATTTCTGGATTGTCACTTCTTACTCTTATTTCTTCTTCCTTAATGTTAATTTTAGCAAGGTTACTTTGTACCTCATTAAAGAAAGAAATTGCCTCGTTTAGTGCAGCGTCTTTTTGTGAACTTTCGAGTTCTAATTGAGCAACTTTGTTTCGAAGTTCAACCATTTCAGCTTCTTTCTCAGAAGTAGCATTGACATCATCGTTAGCATCGCCTTTACAAGCAGCGAAAACGAAAAGTAGTGTAAATAAGAATAAGTATTTCATTAATTTGTTTATTTGATTCTACTCACAAAACTAACGAATTCTTTGGGTAAATCGTATATTTGAGAAAATTCAATGATATATTATGAAAATTTACAATTTACTTGCTTTAATTTTATTGTTTAGCGGAACAGTTTTAGGTCAAAAAGTACATCACGAACTTTCAATGCCCGCTCCCGAAACACACTACTTTCATGTAGAAACTACACTTACTGATTTTAAGGAAGAAAAATTGGTTATTGTAATGCCAGTTTGGTCTCCAGGATCTTATTTAGTGAGAGAATTTCCTAAAAATGTGAATCTTGTTCGCGCAAAAGACGAAAATGGAAATGATCTTTCTGTTCAAAAAGTGAGCAAAAATAAGTGGGAAATTAATAAAGGGAATTCCAAAAAAGTCACTGTAAATTATGAAGTTTATTCTTTTGAATTAACAGTAAGAACTTCATTTTTAGATAAAACACATGGTTATCTTAACGGAACCACCATTTTTACATTCCCTGAAGGTCACACAGATTTAGGTGGAACTTTAACCATCATTCCGCATTCATCTTTTAAAACCATTACAGCTCCATTAGAAAAATCAAAAGAAGGATTTAATACTGACAACAATGCGGAGACTTTTGTTTTTGAAAACTTTGAACAACTTGCAGATACACCAATCGAGATAGGAAATCAAGAATTGTTCAGCTTTCAAGCTGCTGGAATAAAGCACAATGTCGCGATGTATGGCCCAGGAAATTACGATATCGAAAAATTGAAAGTAGATATGGCAAAGATTGTTGAATCAACCACAGCTGTTTTTGGCCAAAATCCGAACAAAGAATATTGGTTCATCATCCACAACACAGACAGTAGAGGCGGAGGATTGGAGCACATGAATTCTACAACTTTAAATGTAAACAGATGGACTTATGGGCCAGAAAACTACAATAAATTTCTTTCTTTGGTTGCCCATGAATATTTCCACGTTTGGAATGTGAAACGTTTACGTCCAACGAATCTTGTTGAATATGATTACAGCAATGAAAACTACACAGATTTATTGTGGGTAATGGAAGGATTCACCTCTTATTATGATGAATTGATTTTAAGAAGAGCTGGTTTTTATACTGAACAAGAATACATGGATGTTTTTAAGAGCACAATCAATTATGTGGAAGGAACACCAGGAAATAACATTCAACCAGTTGCACACTCTTCTTATGACGCTTGGATAAAGTCTTACCGTCCAAATGAAAACAGTAGAAACACAAACATTTCGTACTATTCAAAAGGAGGTTTATTGGCCCATGCAATTGAAGCGATGATTATCAAGAAAACGAAAGGTAAAAAGTCATTGGATGAGTTTATGCAAGTGCTATATTCTAAGTTTTACGAAGAAGACAATACAGGAATGACGCCTGCTCAATTCAAAACTACTTTAGAAGATTTCTTAGGAGATAACTTGGATGAATTCTTTAAGAAATACGTTTATGGAACAGAAACAATTCCTTATGCTAATTATTTCAAGGACTTAGGGTTGAAAATAGAACAAATAAGAGAAACTAGAACTTCATTAGGAATTACAATGTCTAATAATGAAGGAAAATTAATCGTAAATGGAGTTCAGTCGAATAGTGCTGCTGAGCGTGCTGGAATTTCTCCAAATGATGAAATAATTGCCTTTAACGGATTTAGAGTTGGTGTTAGTGAGCTTCAAGATTTCTTAGGTAAATTGGCTGTAGATGAGGAATTCAATTTGATTATCGCAAGAGGTGATCAATTGATGAGTATCGACGCTAAGATGGGAACAATTGAGTCGCCGCGTTATGAGTTTACATACGAAGCAAATAAATTAGGAACATATTGGTTAAGAGAAAAGAAGTAAGGTTTAAAAAATAGGGTTGGTTTGTGTTTTACAAATCTGCTATGTGTTTGCGCTTTGTTTTATGTGCAGTAGGCATGCGCTGTAGGCATGCGCTAATAGCGCAAGCCTACTGCACATAAAACACAAACCAATCACGTTTTTTTTATTCATAATCTTTCAAGAAGTTTTCAATGTTCGTTTCCAGTCCAATATAAACCACCACATCAGGCTTCATTCTCTCTACAATTTCTTCATTCACTTTGAATTGCCACGCATCAAAAATGAACACACTTTCTTTGAATGCTTCTTTTAAAAATTGACGTAGCGCTAAGGCAAACGAATCACGAATAAAGAGCACTCTTATACCATTATCTAAATCCTTATTGATAAATCGATTTTCATAATCCCACGGATAAGCAAAACCTTTTATACTTTCAAATCCATATTTTTTGGCTTCCTTTGCTTGTGGATTATCTATTAAAGCAGTTTCATTGATTTCACTTAATTTATCAATTCCCATAACACGATGGTGGAATCCTTCTTTATGATTTTCATCAACTTCCCATGTAATCTTAGGAATATCAAGAATGGTTTTCGTTGGAAACTCAGCTCTTAATTTTTCTATTAATAGATTACTGATGTAATAGCCAGCTCGATCATTCCAATGATTATCTAATTGGTAGTAAACCTTAAAACTGTCTCTCTTCGCCTTTAATAAGTCACTTGGATCAATAATTAAATTTGGGAAATCTTTCTTAAAATGTTCTTTAAGTGATTCAATTCTATTTGTTTCAGAAACAAAAACACTATAAGGCAATTTGTCTTTATAAATTCGTTGCTTTATAGGAGCAATAATCCAAAAAACAGGAATATCCAGTTCTTCATAATAGCGCATTCTTTCTTTCCATTCGTTTGAAAAGGAATCCAGTGTTTCAGGTGAAAAATCAGAATTACCATTGATAATATCTATTTCTCTACCAGATTTAAACATCCAACCGTCTTTTCCTATTATCGCTTTTTCAGGATGTGGTGAAATGTTGAAAATATTAAATTTCATTTGATGAAAGTAATTCAACATTGGAGTTCTGAAAAAGAAATTATCCTTGGCATAAGCGTCATAATCTCCTGGGAAATTGTCTAATTTGTTGATGTTTAAAGATACGGAATCGCTGAAAGACCTGTTCTCATCTTTACGATCAAAGCCTCTAACACCAGAAATGTTGAAGAAAAACGGCACCATTATAATCAAGAGAAATAGAATAGTCAGCTGATATTTAATGAATTTATTTTCCTTCATATCTTAGAATCTAAAATAAATAAAAGGACTGTAAGATCCAGAATTAATATAAATAATGCAAATGAGTAAAAGCGCTACCACACTAAAATCCATGAATGATTGAAATGCAAATTTTTGAAATAGTTTTCTTTTTACCAAGAATTCTTTGATTTTGAGAAAAAATAATGAGCTTGAAAGTAATGCTAATATTAAGATTAAAATCCTTTCATTATTCAAATAAGTTAAGAAATTCATGTTTTCTGACAGTTGAAAGCTGAAAAGCGTTGCAATATAATCAAGCGCATCAGAGAAGACTTCAACTCGAAATAAAACCCATCCAATCATTACTACAAGAATGGTATAAAACCATTGAATACCTTTTGGGAGTTTATCTAAGATTGTTTTAAATCCTAAACGCTCCATGATTAAGAAAAATCCGTGAAATAATCCCCAGATCACAAAACTCCAAGTCGCTCCATGCCAGATTCCAGTGAGGAAGAATACAGTTATCAAATTGAAATATGTTTTGTAAGGTCCATTTCTATTTCCACCCAAAGGAATGTAAACATAATCGCGGAACCATGTAGACAATGAAATATGCCATCTTCTCCAAAATTCTTGAATACTTTTAGAAATGTAGGGAAAGTTAAAGTTCTCAAGAATTTTAAATCCAAACATTCTCCCTAATCCAATGGCCATGTCTGAGTATCCAGAGAAATCGAAATAAATTTGAAGAGAATAAGCAATTATCCCCAACCAAGCTGTTGGAGTGTCTAGGGAATCAAAAGAACTATTGAAAATGTTATCTGCTAATTCTCCACAAGTATTAGCAATGATTACTTTCTTGAATAATCCGAGAACAAAGCGTTGAATTCCTGATCGAAAAAGAGGGAAGGAGTAAACACGGTGTTTTATTTGACCAACAATATCATTGTATCTAACAATTGGTCCGGCAATTAACTGAGGAAATAAACTTATGTAAAGGGCAATATTAGGTAAAGTAGTTTTTTCGGTGTTTTCATTTCTATAAACGTCCCAAATCAAAGACATTTGTTGGAAAGTAAAGAATGAAATTCCTAAGGGTAAAACGATATTCTGAAATGGAATTGCTGCAAAATCTGAATTTATTGCAGTTCCAACGATGTTAATATTGTCAATCAGAAAATCTAAATATTTAAAAAGTACGATAATGAGAATGTTCACTATCAAACCAATAATTAACCAAGTTTTCTTTAATGAATTATTCTTTTCAATCTGTTTTACAAATAGGTAATTAACCAGAATTGAGCCAATTAAAATTAACGTGTAAGAAACACCTCCCCATGCATAAAATAGTAAACTAGCCAGTAAAATGGTGTAGTTCCTATATTTTTTTGGAGTTAAATAATAGAGAATTAATAGTAACGGCAGAAATGCAAATAGAAATACTATACTATTAAATAACATAGAGTGTTAATTTAATCAACTAATTCCTTTTCAAACACTTCTTTTAAAACTGCAACTGCGAAATCAACTTCTTCTTTGGTTGTGTATCGAGAAAATGAGAATCTTACGTTTGGTTTTGTAGTATCTGCTTTAATTCCTTCTAAAACATGTGAACCTTTGGCGCTACCTGATGTGCAAGCCGAACCTCCAGAACATGCTACACCTTTTAGGTCGAGCGTAAACAAGAGCATTGCTGACTTACTTGTTTTAGGCAAGCAAACATTTATGACAGTGTAAAGACTATTTTCTGGTTTAATATCTCCATGAAATCCAACATCATCGATGTTCTTCTTCAATTCACTAATCATGTGCGATTTCAATCCTTGAACATGGTTTTGATGGGCTTCTAAATCTTCATAAGCAATTTCCATTGCTTTAGCTAAACCTACAATTCCATATAAATTCTCTGTTCCACCTCTTAAACCGCGTTCCTGAGAACCTCCGTGAATAAATGGTAAACCTTTGATGTTATTCTTGATGTATAAAAATCCAACTCCTTTCGGTCCATGAAATTTATGTGCCGCTCCAGTAATGAAATCAATGTCTAATTTGCTTAAATCGAAATTGTAATGTGCCATTGTTTGCACAGTATCTGAATGGAAATAAGCATTGTATTTACGACAAATCTGGCTTACTCGTTCTAAAGGAAGTAAATTTCCAATTTCATTGTTTCCATGCATTAATGAAACCAATGTTTTTTTATCGCTATTGGCCAAAAGTTCTTCAAGATGCGCTAAGTCGACATGTCCGTTTGGAGTTAGTTTTACCAAAGCGAACTCCAAATCGTTCTTTTTACAAACATCTTCAGCAGTATGAATAACAGCATGGTGCTCAATTTCAGAAGTAATTACTCTTTTAACGCCTAATTCATTAATGGCTATGCTGAAAGCCATATTATCGGCTTCAGTTCCTCCAGAAGTAAAAATAATTTCAGAAGGTTTTGAGTGAATTAGACTAGCAACTTTTCTTCTTGAAGTCTCAATTGTTCCTTTAGCCTGACGACCAAAAGAGTGAGTAGAAGATGGGTTTCCAAATTCATTTTTTAAGAAAGGTACCATTGCTTCAAAAACTTCAGGAGCAATTGGTGTAGTTGCAGCATTGTCTAAATAAACTCTCATTGTTGTGTATTGTTCTTTAAGTCTAAAAAAGTGACTTATTATTTAATTGTGCAAATTAACTAAAAACCAGACTAAATATTTCAAAATAGAATTTTTAAAAATTTCTATTCTTGTAATCTTATGAAAACAAATGATTACAATATACTTTCAATTTCAGCCATAATTTCCTTAGCTAATTGGTCTGCTTTTGATTCGTTCTCGCTTTCAGCATAAATTCTGATGATAGGTTCCGTGTTACTTTTACGCAAGTGTACCCATTCTTTGTCAAAATAAATTTTTACTCCGTCAGTTGAATCTACTTCTTGTTTGCTGTATTTCTTAGCCATTTCAACAAGCACTTGATCAACATTTGTTTGTGGAGTTAACTGAATTTTGTTCTTTGAGATTGTATATTTTGGGTAACTGTCTCTTAATTCAGAAGCTGTCATTTTCTTATTTGCTAAATGCGTTAAGAAAAGTGCAATTCCAACCAATGCGTCACGTCCGTAGTGTAATTCAGGAAGAATAACTCCTCCATTTCCTTCACCACCAATAACTGCATTTACAGCTTTCATTTTTTCAACAACATTTACCTCACCAACAGCTGATGCAAAATATTCGTGACCATGTTTCTCTGTTACATCACGTAAAGCACGTGTTGAAGAGAGATTTGAAACAGTAGAACCGCCTTTGTGTCCTAAAACAAAGTCAGCTACAGCAACTAATGTATATTCTTCTCCGAACATTGTACCATCTTCACAAACCATTGCTAAACGGTCAACATCTGGGTCAACAGTAATTCCTAAATCTGCTTTGTGTTGTAAAATTGCTTCAGAAAGATCCGTTAAATGAGCTGGTAAAGGCTCTGGATTATGAGCGAAAACTCCTGTTGGTTCACAGTGAATTCCAGCTACTTTCTTTACGCCTAAAGCATCTAGAAGTAATGGAACTGCAATTCCTCCAGTTGAGTTAACGGCATCAACAACAATTGAGAAATCAGCTTTCTTAATTGCTTCAATATCTACATAAGGAAGATTTAAAACAGCTTCAATATGCTTTTGAATATAATCGTTATTCTTTGTAAGTTTTCCTAGTTTATCAACGTCAGCAAAAATAAATGCTTCTTTTTCTGCGATTTCTAGTACTTTTTCACCTTCAGCTCCAGAGATGAATTCTCCTGCTCCGTTAAGTAATTTCAATGCATTCCATTCCTTAGGATTATGGCTTGCAGTAATTATAATTCCTCCATGAGCTTTCTCCATTGTTACTGCCATCTCAACAGTTGGAGTAGTGGAGAGGCCTAAATCAATAACATTTATTCCTAAACTTCTTAATGATGCAATTACTAAACTGTTTACGATTGGACCAGAAATTCTGGCATCCCTACCGATAACAACAGTTAACTTCTTTGCGTTATTTTCCTGCTGTAACCAAGTTCCGTAAGCAGATGAAAATTTAACAACATCAAGAGGAGAAAGTCCTTCACCGACTTTTCCACCAATTGTTCCTCGAATTCCTGATATAGATTTAATTAAGGTCACGTTATAAGGTTTTAAATAGATTTTTTTAAATGTACCATTTTTATGCAAGCAATGGCAGCTTCAATTCCTTTGTTACCATGCTTTCCGCCAGAACGATCAGTTGCTTGTTGCAAATTGTTGTCTGTTAAAACACAAAAGATAGCTGGTTTATTGTATTTCAATCCAACATCTTTTACACCTTGAGCTGTTGCATTGCAAACAAAATCAAAATGCTTTGTTTCACCTTGAATCACAGAACCAATTGCCACCACGCCATCAATGTCTTCTTTTTCAAGTAACCATTGGGAAGCAAGCGGTAATTCAAATGATCCAGGAGCGTAATGCACATGAATATTTTCTTCTTTTACACCATTTTCTAGTAACGCTTCTTTAGCACCTTTAAGTAAGTTAAAAGTGATATTTTCGTTCCATTCAGAAACAACAATGCCGATTTTGAAATCGGCACCGTTTGGTATACTGTCTTTATCGTAATGCGATAAGTTTTTATTTACTGTAGCCACAATTATTCAATTACTGAGTTTTCTGCTCTAGTGATATATTTATCAATTCCTTTTTGACTAGCAAATGAAAGATAATCACTTTTAATAATTTTGTAAAATTCTGTTGCTTTTGAGAAATCTCCTGCTTCTTCAGCATTGATTCCAGCTTTGAAGTAGAACATTGGTGTCGTTACATCATTTGTTTTACGTTCAGCTGCTTTTACGTACATTTTAACTGCGTTCTTATAGTCTCCTAATTCAGAATAACAATCTCCTTGTGTTCCAATAGCCAAAGTCATCAAATATGTATCTTCGATTTTAACACCTTTCAACTCCTTCAATGCTGCTTCGTAATTTCCTTGCTCGAAATATAAATTTCCAAGCGCGTACTGTGCTACTTCTCCACCTTTGTATCCATCGTATTCAGATGTAAGATATTCAAACTCCTCTGTTGCCAAACGTGTTGAATCGTTCTCTAGATACATTATACCATTTGCAATTTCTGCTTCAGATGCCTTCTCTTTCGGTCCAGAAATGAAGTTCTTATATGCTAGTACAGCAAGTACTATCACTGCAATTACACCTACAACCATTGTAGAGTATTTAAGGATCTTGTTGCCCTTAAATTGTTCGATTATTTCTTCCTTTGTAATGTTTTCACTCATAATTAGCTATTTTAAAGCAAGTGCAAAAATAAGTTTTTTTTTCATCCAAAACGAACTATTTATAAAAAGTCCTGTGTTAGTAACTATTTTTAATTTTTTAAGTGTCATTAAATACTGTAAATACTTTACAATTTCCCTATATTTACCGGGTGAGTAATCATATATTTCTATCAAAATTGAGCTTGATTAATTTTAAAAATTATAAACAAGCCGATGTATCGCTATCGCCCGATATCAATTGTTTCATTGGTCCAAATGGTGCCGGTAAAACGAATATTCTTGATGCTATTTACTATTTAAGTATGTGTAAATCGTACTTGAATCCAATCGACAGTCAAAACATTTTATTTGATGAATCTTTTTTTGTGATTCAAAGTACTTGGAATAAAGATAATGTTCAAGAAACTGTTTATTGTGGTGTAAAGAAAGGTCAAAAGAAGGTTTTTAAGAAAAATAAAGTCACTTATGAGAAGTTAGCTGATCATATTGGACTTTTTCCAGCGGTGATGATTTCTCCTTATGACAGGAACTTGATTTTAGAAGGAAGCGAAGTGAGAAGAAAATGGATGGATGGGATTATAGCCCAATTTGACCGAGATTTTCTTCAAGATTTAATAAAATATGGAAAAGTATTGAGTCAAAGAAATGCGCTTTTAAAAAACATGGGGAGCTATGGATTTTTCGATCAAGAAAGTATCAGTGTTTGGGATGAACAATTGGTTGCCTGCGGAAATAACATTCATAAAGCGAGAAAAAGAGTCGTGGAAGAATTTATTCCAATTTTTCAAAAGTACTATCAATGGTTATCTGATAACAAGGAAGAGGTCAGTTTAGAATACCGGTCTCAATTATTTGATCATTCATTTGAAGATCTTTTAGAAGGTGCAAAACGCAGCGATCAGAGAAAACAATACACAACCGTTGGAACACATAAAGATGATTTCATTTTTACTACAAAAGGTCACCCAATTAAGAAATTCGGATCGCAAGGTCAACAGAAATCTTATTTAATAGCATTAAGATTGGCACAATATGAATGGCTTTTATCTCGTTTAAACCGTAAACCTGTTCTTTTATTAGATGATATTTTTGATAAACTAGATAATGGAAGAGTAGAAAGGTTGATGCAAATGGTGAGTGATCAAGATTTCGGACAAGTTTTAATTACAGATACCGACAAAGAACGAATTGCTACTATCTTTGAAAATAATCAAATTGAATACAAAGCTTTTCATATTGATGAGAATACAATTGTTGAATCAGAGACAAAAATTGCAGCTATATGAGTGATAAAGAGCGTAATCAAAAAGACCAAGGAATAGATAAAATCATTGATAAAATGATGAAAGCTTGGGGCTTGGAAGGAAAAATGAAGGAAATGGACATCATTAATGCATGGCCAGAAATGATGGGACAAGGAATTGCCAATCGAACTGAAAAAATCTATATCAGAAACAAAGTCCTGCACATAAAATTGAATTCTTCAGTGATGCGTGATGAATTGCATTATGGTAGAACCGTAATTATTCAAAGAGTAAATGAATTTGCTGGTTCTGAAGTGGTCAATGACATTTGGTTTGAATAAAAGAACGATCAACAATACTATCCACTTGTTTTCTGAATTAATAATTCAATAAATGCGCTCCAAAATCAATTTAAAATCTGAGTTGATCAAGTCTGCGATACTGCTTTCTTCTGGAACTGTGTTGGCTCAAGCGATAAGTTATTTACTTACTCCTTTTATCACAAGACTATATTCTCCTGAAGATTTTGGAGAATTTGGAATCATTATGAGAATAGTGGCTTTCCTTGCTGTGATTGGTGCTGCAAGATATGAATATGCGATTCCTTTACCTAAAAAGAATGAACATGCGTTTCATATTTATCGCTTGTCGCTTAGGATTTTAATGTGGACGGTTGGACTGACATTATTAGCCGGAGGAATATTTTGGTTGTTCAAATCTGAATCAAATAATTTATTGTTTTACATTGTAACTATTAGCGCTATTACTGGCTTTACAGTTTTCATAAGTATTGGTCGACATTGGGCAATTCGAATGAAATGGTTTAAAAATATTTCTATTTCCACCTTAATAGCCTCAGCGACGACAAATACGGCAAAGTTACTCGCTGGAATTGCCGGCTTAGGAGTTTTAGGATTGGTAATTTCGACTTTGTTAGGAGTAATTGTTGGGAGTTTGGTTTTTGTTTTTGACGCTTTTGGGATTTATAAAAGGAACAACAAGAAGTCGAGGCTTCGTAGAGCAGTTGTCGCAAGACAGTACCGAGAATTCCCTAAAGTGAATCTTCCACATTCTTTAATTGACGCAAGTAGAGAATTAATCATTGCTTTCTTCTTGACTTTATACTTAAGTACTTCTTTATTTGGGTCTTATGACCATTCTTTTCGAATATTAAAGATTCCATTACTGTTGATTGGTGTAGCTGTTGGACAAGTTTTATACAATAGAATTTCAGCTGATTTCGCTCAGAAAAAAGTCATTTATCCTTTACTAAAGCGCTCGGTAATCCTCTTGACTTTAATAGGAATAATTCCATTTACAGTAATATATATTTGGGGAGCTCCAATATTCGCCTTTGTTTTTGGAGAGGAATGGAGGCTGTCTGGTCAAATAGCAGCAGTTCTTTCGCCTTGGTTAATGGCTAATTTTGTAGCGTCATCAATTTCTATGGTTCCAGCAATAATTGGAAAATTAAAATGGTTCTTTTGGATTGGAATTGTAACGACAATAATGCAATTGTCCTTCTTTGCAATGTTTCCCGAGTTAATGGAAATTTTAAGAATAACCGAAATTGGAGTGTTTGAGATTATTTCTTGGATTATGTTTGTACTGTTTTGGGGAAGTACGATTTGGTTGTTGAGGATCGTGAAGGGGTTGGACCATAGTAATGGATGATTTTCAATATTAGCGTAAAATATGTTTTTCTACGCATGGAGTATTGAAAAGGTTTTTTTTACCCTTATTTTGGATGTCGGAGTAAAATGTGTTGATGATTTATTACGATAAAGAAAAAGCTTCCGAAGAAATGAAATCTATTTATGGTTGGGAACGCGTTCGAGTGAAACATGGGGAATCTATTTGGACTCGATTTTATCAATGTCATATTCTTCCAACAAGATTTGGGGTTGATAAGAGAAGAGCTCATTTTTCTAATTTGATTCTTTCTGGTGTAATGACCAGAGATGAAGTTTTGTTGGAGTTAGAAAGACCTATATACAAAGACAAACTAGAAGAGCATAAGAAAATTATATTTGACAAGTATCGTTTTAATAAGGCAGATTTTGATGAATGGATGAATCAACCAATACGCAAACATTCTGATTTTAAGGATGAAAAATCACTGAAAAAGTGGTATTCAAATCTTAGGAATTTTATACCTGGACTTAATATATCTACGAGACATTAGTAAAGAGTCCAAAGAAATATATATTTAGTTGCTTAAATAGATCAAACTTTTCACCTATAAAATCTAACTCTAAAATCACAGACTAACCATTCTCCAGCGCAATTCTTCTCATAAAATCTTTTACAACATTCTCTGGATTTTTGATAATGTTCTTACACCATTCAATCTTTAAAGCAGTTTGTTCTTCTTTTGAAATTTTCCAGTTTAAGTTTTCTTGATTTTCTAATCGTGTGCGCACCGTATTTATCGTTAATGCAGCAGAAACGGAGATGTTAAAGCTCTCCGTAAATCCAACCATTGGGATTTTTACATAATAGTCAGATAAATCGAGTGCTTTTTCTGAAAGTCCAGTTTGTTCTGTTCCAAAAAGAAATGCGATTGGTTCGTCGATCGGAACATCATTTATGGTATAAGCATCGGTGTGTGGAGTAGTGGAGGCAATTTTGTAACCTTTATCTTTCAATGTTTGAATACAAGTCGTGGTCGGATAAAGTATATCTGTATAATGATAGTGATTTACCCATTGTCCAGCGCCAAGTGCAATATCCTTATTTACATTAAATTTATTGTCTTTTTCAATAATGTGTAAATCTTGAATTCCAAAACAATCACAGCTGCGCATTACCGCACTTGCATTGTGTTCTTGGTATAAATTTTCAACTGCTACTGTTACATGTCGGGTTCTTTCAGCAGCAATTCTTTCAAATTTTTCAATCTTAGCAGGAGTAATAATAGAATACAACGCTTCTAGCAACTTTTCATCCATATAATTAAAATTTTAAACAAAAAAAAGGGAGCTTTTCGGGCTCCCTGCAATTTTTTTAAAAGAATTGCCTTCTAGTTAACAGAGCTTGCTAACTCAGAACCAGCTTTAAACTTAACAACTTTTTTAGCTGCAATTTGAATTTCTTTTCCTGTTTGAGGATTTCTTCCAGTTCTAGCTGCACGCTCAGAAATAGAGAAAGAACCAAAACCGATTAAAGAAAGGCGATCACCTTCTTTTAATGCACCTGTAGTTGCGTTAATAAATGCGTCTAAAGCTTTTTTTGAATCTGCTTTTGACAATCCAGCTTCTGAAGCCATTGCTTCGATCAATTCTGCTTTGTTCATAGTTATGGTTTTTTTTTGTTAAAAATTATACTCTAGCAAATATAGCGGAATATCCACTACTCACAAGCGTTTGAGTGAAAAAAAATCACAATATGTTGAAAAAATCATCAAAATAAGGGTAAACAATTGCTCTTCTCCTTTGTTTTCGGGCGATCTGATCAATTAAAGTTTATTTTCAATGAAATGTTAAAAAACTATTTCTCTAACTAAAGTTTAGTTTTAATCAACTAAAACACCTTCTAAATAGGCTAATTACACCATTCGAAAACAAAAAAAACATCAATTCGAATGTAATATAATCAAGAATAGGATCGCTTAATTTACAATTTCCCAATCCTCAATTGGAAATCCAGCTAAAAATGAAACTGCAGCTAACCTTTTCTTTCCTTCTAATTGTACTTCACTTAAAGTTAATGCGCCAAATGAAGTTTCTAAGATTAAACTTTTATTATCATTTACTAAAACCGTTTCTGAATGCTTTTCAGTATCGCGTACTTCGGAGTGAAATAATTTCAATGTCTTTTCATCTTTACTTTCCTTATGTTGAAGTTTAATCCAAGCTGTAGGATATGGTGACATTCCTCTAATAAAATTATGAATTGCTTCAATAGGTTGATTCAAATCCAATAAACAATCTTGCTTTGAAATTTTTGGAGCTGCTTTTAAATCACTTTCTGGTTGTGGTTTTGGTTGCGCATTCCCTAAACGAATTAATTCAACTGTGTTTGCAACTGTTTGTGCTCCTAAAACCATCATACGGTCATGCAGTTCACCAGCTGTTTCATTTTTACCTATCGATATTTTATCGCTCATCAAGATTTGACCTGTGTCTATTTTTTCATCTATATAAAAAGTAGTCACTCCTGTTTCTGTTTCTCCATTTATCACCGCCCAGTTTATAGGGGCCGCTCCTCTATATTGTGGCAATAAAGATCCGTGTAAATTAAATGTACCCATTGTTGGAATTTCCCAAACAACTTTCGGCAGCATTCTGAAAGCAACAACAATAAATAAATCAGCTTTGTAGGACTGTAATTCTTGAATAAAATCTTCGTCCTTTAATTGAGTAGGCTGTAAAACAGTTAAATCATGTTTAATAGCACAATCTTTCACAGCGCTTCCTTGCAATTTACGTCCACGTCCAGCTGGTCTGTCCGGTGCTGTAACAACTGCTTTTATATTGTATGATTCTGAAATCAATTTTTCTAAAATCGTAACCGCAAATTCTGGGGTTCCCATAAATACGATATTCAAATCCTTCTTTTCTTTCATTAATATTCTTTTTTACGCCAGTTAAATATAGATAAATACAATAGTGACAATACCCCAAGAGAAATGAAATAGAGGTATTCAACAGTCCATATTGCTGCGATACTCCAGTTCCATACTTTAATAGTGAAATAAGCATAGGCAATATAAACAATCATTCCGAAAATTTCAATTGCCAAACTGACCCTTGTATTTCCAGATCCATTAATCGTTTGAAAGTAAGGAGTGGAAAGTCCAAATATCAATATTGAACCAAAAACCATCCTTAATATATAAGCACTGTCTTCTAAATATGCTTCTTCCGGATTAATTATGGAAATTAATTGTTCTGGATAGAGCAGTGCGCCATGGAAAATTGCCAATAGAAATAACATCGTTAAGAACTGAATCCGCTTCACAACTTTTGGAATGATGGTTTTGTCCTTGGCATCCATATATTGTGCTACATATGTTTTTGTGGTGGCTCCAAATCCAAATATGGGAACAAATGCCAAGAAATAAATGGCCCGGATGTTTTGTGAGACAGTTAAATCATAAGTACTCATTTGTTCTATCCAAGTAAAGAAAACTGTCCAAGTTGCTAAAGCGAAAAAACCTTGAATTACCAATGGCATTCCTACGTTAAATAGGCGACGCAGACTTTTCAGTGTAACCTGAAATTTGGAGAAAATTCCGTAAGTTATGCGTTCTTTCGAAGAAAATAGAAGTACCAACAGTACCAAAGCAGTTAATCCTTCTGAAATCACAGAAGCCAGTGCAGCCCCTTTAACACCCATGGGTTCGATATCCCAAAACCCGAAGATGAGTAAATAATCTAAAATGATATTTGAAGTAGCAAAAAATGCTGTACTGACCATGATTACCCATGTTTTTCCAGTCGCCATAAAGAAGCTATTCAGGGCCAACATTAAAACGCCCATGAAAAATCCGTAGGACCGAATAGAAAGGAAGTTAATTTGTTCTTGCGCTAATTCTTTGTTTCTAGAATATCCCATGAGCATATCTCCTACATGATTTTGAATCAAATAAAAGAATACAATTGCAAATAAAAAAATCACAAAAAGTGCAGATTGAAAAGTAGCATTTAAAGCTTTATTTTCACCTTGACCAATTCGTCGCGCCATGATAATTTGAGCTGCATCACCTAATCCAGTTAATCCCATGAATAATGTCACGTAAATTAATCCCGCATTTCCACTCGCATCAAAACTTAAAGTACTGAATCGACTAAGAAAAGCGGCATCAGTAATCATAACGATTGACTGAATAAACGTTCCCAGCATTAAAGGTAAAGCGACTTTTAAGATTTGTTTATATGAAATAGAAAGCTGCATATCAAATTTTCAATAAGCCGCAAAAATAATCATTCGATTGCTTGAAAGCATAGATTAATTGAAAACAATAGTAGATTGAGATCTTTTTATGAAATTGGTTTCATTCTAATCCCAATTCCTATAAATTCAAAATTCCTTGCTCCTTACACTCTACTCAAAACTTTCTACTCACTACTGAAGACTGTTTCACTTACTGTTTAACAATTTTCTCTTTTTGAAGAACCTCTTCATTTGAAATAAGGAGGACAGTATAAATACCGTTTGCTAGTGGACTCATTGAAAAAACATATTCATTAAGTCCTTTTTTTGCTGGTAATGTTTCTAATTTCTTCACCAATTTCCCACCAGTATCATAAATCTCAATATAAACGATTTGTGCTTGATCTATTTCAAATTGAATAGCCACTTGATCAGATGTTGGATTTGGATAAACATTACCTGACGAAATATTATTTGGAGGAATAACATATTTAAGTGTGTCAAAACAACCTCTTGAATCTCTAACTACGCATTGAACAGTGTCGTTTGTACAACCACCTTTGAATTTATTGTCAGTGGAATAATTTTGGTTGTTCCAAGAGTATTCAAAAGGTGCAACTCCTCCAATGGATGAAGCTTCTATCACGACATTGCAAAAACTGTAATCTATGACTTTTAATTGCAATCTTATTCTTGTGGTATCTGGACTGAATAGTTGAGCCATAAAACCTGAATTTCCACTATTTGATAAGGCTAGAAATCCAAAAGAATAAATCTCTCCAGTATTGTACTTTCGCTGCAGTCCATAATAATCGCCCCATCTTTCGTAGCCTCCACTCAATCGATTTACATAATTGCTTCCAGCTTTTATTTTGAGAACTGGTGAATATTGACGTTCATTATTACAATAAATGGTTGAATTACCAGGGTAATCAGTAAATGAGCTATGATTAAATCCAATAATTACTTCTCGATCACAAGTCTCATTTCCAGACCATGCAATATTTGGATATCCATAATCTCTTTCAGAATCTCCAATTATACGTCCTGAAACAGTTGGAGAATTGTAAACACTGGATATTAAGCCATGATAAACACCACAATAGCCTGTAGAAGGATCAATGGTATTACTTACAAATTGTATCTCATCATCTATTAGAATTCCGCCAAGTACACGCCCATCATTGGTTTGAAGACCACTAGTCGCATCAGATGTATCTGTATCAATCTGTCTTGCATTTGGTGGAACACCGTAAGAAACATCAGAAGTTAAGGGTGAAATGAGTAATGATCCATTATCGATTTCTAAAAAGAAAATAGTATCGTTTTGAATATCAAAGTTCCTGTTAGAAAGTAAAAACTGCTTATCCGAATTTCCTTTTGCTCCAGTTATCAAGTGCAGATTACGAAGATAATTTCCATCATAGGTGATGTTGTCATAAAGCGTGGCTTGCATTGTGGTGTCTCCAGAGTACGCCTTAAACTTATCCATTTCCCAAATGATAGAACCATCAAATCCAGTTTGCCATGGCTCATTAGGAACAATTAGATTTCCAGTGAAGTATACTTTGTCATTCGTTATTGAAATAGTAGGGAAATCAGTCCACCTATTGCTGTTAAGTGGGTTTCCAGGTAAATTGTAAATAAACCATGGATCACGTGGGTCATTTGTGGAGCTGAAACACATGATAACTTCGCTTTTCAATGGATCATTATCTTTGAGAAAAGCAAGGACAAATCTATCTTCTTCAGAATCGTAAGCGAGCTTTGGATCGTAATAATTACTAGAAGGAATTCCAGCAACAAAACTTTTTAATGAAATCATTTGATCTTCGAATAATGTAGTGTCCGAAGTCATGTCATAAGCCCAAACAGTACTGTTCATCGATAACATAAGGATTCCATCATTTGAAATAGCTAAGGTATTGTCACTTGGTATTCCTCCAGGAATTGGTTTTTTTGAACCATTGTACCATCGACTAGGAATAAACGAATCACCAACAACTGGTTGGGCAACTGATTTAAGATAAGTAGATTGAAAACCTTTTTTTTGTGTGCTAAAATATTCTTTACTCAACTTTTTCTGTCTCAATAAATGAGATTTTGTTGAGTTTCCATCTGGCAAAGGCATTTCTAAATTATTGACCACTTCTAAATATGGACTTTGTTTCTGAAAATCAGTGATAGTTTTTGACTTGTTAATCGAAAAGTTAGTTTTTCTGAAATCCTGTCCCACCATATAATGAGAGAGTATAATGAAACATAAGAATGTAGTGATGCGCATGTTAATTCAAATTTATACTCTAAAAATACATAAATACATTTTATAAAAAAAGCTATATTAAACTATCTGTCTATATAAAAGCACATTTAATTATTTTCAAACGCTCTTTTCTTAAATTTTTTATTTGAAAAATAACAGCGATAGTTTGAGGTGTATAAGCAGAAGTAGAAGACAATTAGAGCAACTTTTACATTACAAATTAAAGTGAGGTTTAATTGCTTTTTTTTATTTCAATTTGTAAAAACTTATGATTATGAATTCCTTTGAATTATAAACAGAAGTTTAAAATCCGTATATTCAGATTTCACTCAAAATAAAACAGAGTCAAAATGAGCAGAGGATTTGTTAGAGAAGGAGATTAAGAAGAAGCACCAGTTATTCCACCTAGAGCTGCTTTACCGAATAATGTAACAAATTACGTTACACAAGAAGGCTTCGAAGCACTGAAGTCTGAAAAAATTGAACTTTTGCATGAATTGTCGAATTTTGAAAAGACTGATGAAAGAGAAAAAAGAAGGAAATCTGCCGAAATTGACGGAAAACTAAATTTACTGAATGAACGCATAAATTCTGCAAGAATTCTAGATGCTAAAGATCAAAATTTAGATGAAGTAAGATTTGGTGCAACGGTAACTTATAAAATTGATTCATCAAAAACTCCAGTTACTTTAAAAATCGTAGGAGTAGATGAAGCAAATATTCGAGAAAAGAAAATAGCCTTTATTGCGCCAATTGCCAAAGCCATGATTGGAAAAAAAGTCGGAGAAATAGCACGGCTTTCTTTAGGAGGTGAGGAGCGAGAAATTGTGATTTTAGAGATTGTTTATTGAGCTAAAAGTAAGCCGCAGTAGTGCAGCTTTGGCTGTGCTTAGCATTTAACATTGCTATAGTTATACAACTGCCGCAGTATTCAATTATAACCGCCAACCCGCAATAACATCATTCGGATCGATTTCCACCACATCACCAGGTTTCATTTCTCCCAAATCAAATTCACCAATCGAAAATCTCACTAATCTTAAAGTTGGAAATCCAACAGCGGCCGTCATTTTTCTTACTTGCCTATTTTTACCTTCTCTCAAAGTCAAAGTTATCCAACTTGTCGGAATTTCTTTTCTAACGCGAATTGGAACACTTCTTGCTGGTAAATTGGGTGCATCAATTTTCTCACATTCCGCTTTAGCAACTCGGTGTTGTTTTCCATTGTGTTTGATGGAAATCGTTCCTGCTGCTAATTCCTTGCAAGCTTCTGGAGTTATTTCGTGATCCACTTGAACGTAATATGTTTTTGGAGATTTGTTCATTGGATCTAAAACACGATTCTTGAATTCATTGTCATTGGTCAAAAGTAATAAGCCTTCGCTTGTCTTATCCAAACGTCCAATTGGATAAACATCGATTGGAAATTTATGTAAATCGCCCAACAAACTAGCATTTTCATCTCCTGTGAATTGTGATAACATATCATAAGGTTTGAAAACTGCGAAATACTTTTTTACCATGTCTAATTGAATTAATCTTCAAAAATGAAGAGAATAAATTGAAAAATCAATTACTAAGTTCCATTTATGGTCGATTCTTTTATATTTTTAGCAAAAAAGAAATAAAAATGGTTCTACAATTCACAAAAGAAAATGGCGTTGCAACGTTAAAGTTTAACCGCCCAGATAAATACAATAGTTTCAATCAAGAAATGGCATTCGCTGTTCAAAAAGCACTAGATGACTGTAAAGACGATGACTCGGTTCGTGTAATTGTTCTCACAGGAGAAGGAAAAGCATTTTGTGCTGGTCAAGATTTGGCAGAAGCAACAGATCCAAATGGACCGCCTTTGAAAAACATCGTTGGAGAACATTACAATCCAATCGTTATGCGTTTGCGTGAAATTGAAAAACCAATTATCGCAGCCGTGAATGGAGTCGCAGCAGGAGCAGGGGCAAATTTAGCTTTGGCTTGTGATATTGTGGTAGCGAAAAAATCGGCAGCATTTATTCAAGCTTTTGCAGCTATCGGATTAATTCCAGATTCAGGAGGGACATTCTTTTTACCAAGATTAGTTGGAGCACAAAAAGCGCTGGCTTTAATGATGACAGGAGATAAAGTTTTGGCCGAAGAAGCAGAAGCGATGAACATGATTTATAAAGCAATCGCAGATGAAGATTTTGATGCTTATATTGAGAAAATGGCTTCCAAAATGGCGAAAATGGCAACAAGAGGTTATGGTTTGACCAAGAAAGCGGTAAATGCTTCATTTAATAATTCTTTGAAAGAACAATTAGATGTTGAAGAGAAGTTGCAAGCTGAAGCGGGTTCAACAGAAGATTTTAAAGAAGGAACACAAGCGTTTTTAGAAAAACGTAAACCAGAATTTAAAGGAAGATAAAATACTGTTTAAACGATATTTATAGAATTTAAAATAATGAGTAAAATTAAAGTTGGTGTATTAGGTGCTGGAACTATGGGGGCAGGAATTGCTCAAGTTGCTGCTCAATCTGGACACAGGGTTGTTTTAGTTGATGTCAATAAAGACGCAATAGAATCTGCCAAAGAAAAGCTAAGAAAAATCATTGAACGTTTGATTGAGAAAGGAAAATGGACATATGAATATGGAAATGGCGTTTATGGTAGAATCAAGTTTTCTACTGAAATGCAGGATTTCGAAGGTTCAGGAATGATTATCGAAGCAATTGTAGAAAACATTGAAGTAAAACACGCTGTTTTCTCAAAACTAGAATCAATAGTTGATGAAGAGTGCATTTTAGCATCAAACACTTCTTCACTTTCAATTGCTGCAATTGGATCTATTTTAAAGAATCCAAGTCGTGTAATTGGAATCCATTTTTTCAATCCAGCACCGTTAATGCCATTGGTTGAAATTATTCCAGCGGTTCAAACAAGTGAATCTGTAACAAAAGAAGCAAGATCAATCATTGATTCCTGGGAGAAGGTAACTGTTTTGGCGAAAGATACACCTGGTTTTATTGTGAATAGAGTTGCACGTCCATTTTACGGAGAAGCATTGCGCATTTACGAAGAAGGAATAGCTGACTTTGCGACAATTGATTGGGCAATGACAGCACTTGGAGGATTTAGAATGGGACCATTTACGTTAATGGATTACATTGGAAACGACATCAATTATACGGTTACAGAATCTGTTTTTAAAGCGTTTTATTATGATCCGAGATATAAACCTTCGTTTACTCAAAAACGACACTCTGAAGCTGGTTATTTAGGAAGAAAATCGGGGAGAGGTTATTTCGATTACAGTGAAAATGCTGTTGCATTATCCCCAAAGAAAGATGAAGTTTTAGGAAAACAAATTTTAAATCGAATTTTAGTGATGTTAATTAATGAAGCAGCAGATGCTTTATTCTTGAATGTTGCTACAAAAGAAGACATCGATTTAGCAATGACCAAAGGCGTAAATTATCCAAAAGGATTATTGAAATGGGCTGACGAATTAGGTATAGACAATGTCTTGAATGAATTAAATAAACTTTTCGAAGAATATGGAGAAGATCGTTACAGACCTAGTCCAATGTTGAAAAGAATGGTCAGAGAAGACAGAAAGTTCTTTTGATATTATTACATTATTTATTAAAACGCCGCTTTGATTATGGTCGAAGTGGCGTTTTTTTTGTGGTTTGTGGTATTGAGTGAATTGACTCTTAATCAATATTAATTCAGGATTTTGATTAATTCAACGATGAGATTTCAAAGTTTTTCTCACTAATACATTTGAATAGCGTCTATGAATACGCATATTATTTGGGCTTTTAACCACTATTCAAAACTCACCGCTCAAAGTACAATCTAAAGTTCCCTCAACTTATACATCATCTCTCGAACTTTGTCTCTCATCAATGCCACATGAGCATAATTCTGAATTTTAATAGCTTCAATTTTTTCCTTCTCTAGCGCTACAATTTGATTTTCAATTTCCTTTTTACTCATGGCTTTAGTTTTTAGTTAATTCTCTTCAAATAGAAGTGTTCTTAGTTAATATCTTCAAAGATAGAAGTGGAGAACGTAAATATTTTACGTTGTGTTTAGGTTTTAATCCACTTTCAATATTTTCACGAATATATGCAAATATGATTAATATATCGACATAATATTGATTAAAATATTGTTTTTGTGTATTTGCAATAAAACAAATGAGATGTATCGCTGATTGAAAGACTCATATTTATAGCTATTTATGGGTTTTTGATATCCATTTGATATTTATACAAAATCTGACATTAAAATTTAATTGATTGGTATTTCTGAACAACTGCTTTTGGCGTTAGGGTTTTACGGTATAAAAAACTGGATGTATTCATTCTTAGGATAAGCTGCAAAATAGTATAAGGTTTGTTTAAATTAATGATGCTCATCAATATTATTTTCTAACAAAACTCTAATTGATTAAAATATTTTCGTATATTTGATTAATATATAAACAATTAAACAGCGAAACATGGAAATTTACTTATCATCAAACTTAAAATTATTGAGAAAGAACCGTAAGAAATCTCAAGAAGATGTTGCTCAAGAACTGGGTTTGACCCGATCTTCGTATTCCGGTTATGAAAATGGAGTAGCCGAACCTGGAATTGAAAACTTGGTAAAGATGAGTAAGTTTTACCGAATTCCATTGGATGATTTGCTAAAGAAAAATATGGAAGACTTGACCGAAAGTGATTGGGAAGCCATTGAAAAAGGAGTTTTTGCAGATGTTAAAGGAAGAAAATTGCGTGTTTTAACAGCGATGGTTTCAGAAACTAATGATGACGTCATTGAAATGATTCCACAAAAAGCCAGTGCTGGATATACCTTAGGATATGCAGATCCCGATTATATTAAAGTACTGCCAACATTCCAATTGCCTTTTCTGAAGAAAGATAAAAAATACCGTTCATTTCCAATCTCTGGTGACAGTATGCCACCTGTTTCCCCAGGTTCTTATGTTGTTGCAGAATACATTCAAAATTGGGAATCAATAAAAAACAATCATCCCTATATTATCATAACAAAAGAAGATGGGATAGTTTTTAAAATTGTCAACAAAGTTCCAGGCAGAGAGCATTTTATTCAATTGTCTTCAACTAATCCAATGTATGAACCTTATATGCTGGATATCAACGAGGTGATTGAGATATGGAAATTCGTTAACTATATCTCCCATGATTTACCTGAGGTGACTATCTCAGAAAATGATTTATTGAAGTCTGTAAAATCAATCCAAAATCAGGTTAATGAAATGAAATCACTTATGCAGAAGAATTTTTAAATGATGATTCCAAATCCTTAATAAAGTGAAAGGTGGTGGAATCCTAGTTGAAACATGATCTGTTATATCAATTGAGCTATTTTGAATTTTAAAACCTAAAGCTTTGCTGTTAATACATTTTTAAGGGAAGAAGATTGTTTTAGAATTTCACAATAGTTGTACTTTGATGTATAACGGTGCTCTGCAATTTATACAGATCGAATTTTCTGGATCTTCGTTTACCGCATCTCATCCACTTCCTTAATTTTTCAATTTCTTTTTCTCTATTCTTTATTTCACTGATGATAAATAAGCTTTACAAACCTTAACTGCGACAGACGCCAAACAAGAGCGAAACCTTTGTGGTAAAGAAAAAAACGTTAACGCCACTCCAAAATCTAATAATTACCTCATTTCCTTCAAATACTGATTTTAATCATTTTATTTTACCACCAAAATCATTCTTCTACACTGATATTTTGATGAGTTTTGCCAAAGTGGAAGCAAACTTATTATATATACAAGAAGACGAGCTCAAACCAGAGTTTCAAAAGCGATTGTGTTTTTTTAGTAGAACAACTGATCCTTTGTTTATTGTTATTCAATTGAAGGTTTCACCAATAGGTTCAGAACCGATGATTAATGACCTAAAAGAAATAAGAAAGGATAAAGCAATTAAGAAAGTTGACAATTGGATAAAAATCTGTTTTGCTAAACATCAAAAATTATTTGTAACGGTAATAGACGGACTTCCTAAGCCATCCAATCCATATTTAGATTTTTCTGGTATCAATAAGCTTACAGTTTATCGTTCTAGAATAAATGGAGATCAAATTATTCCTTTGATTAAAGGATATTTTGCTTCTGAAGATTTGAACTTACAGTTTTTTACATAACTGTAGATTATTTCCCGATTGTGTGAATTATTTTCTACAATAATTTCGATTCAAGCATTCCCAATCTTTAATTTGTGTTAATTTTGAACTAAGCAAGTGTTGCATTGTTTCTTATTCAAAGCATTAATTTATTTGTAATGAAACGCCCAATTTTATTAATAGTTGACGATGAGTGTGATATCAAAGCATTGTATAAATCGATTGTGAATCGACACTTTGATTTTGATATTGTTGAAGCAAACTCTATTAAAGCGCTACAGCGTGTTTTGATGGATTGTGCTCCTGACTATGTACTTTTGGATTTATGTTTACAAGATGGTTCTGGATTCGATGTAGTTCCAGCGTTAAAAAAAGCGAATCCAAATGTTCAGTTTTTAGTCATTACAGCTTTTAATCACTGCAAAGAAAAGAATAAAGCTGCAGAGCTCGGAGCGGTTGGTTTATTGTCAAAACCTTTTGAAAAAGAAGCACTTGTGGAGTACCTTAAACAAATGCATAAATCATGGTAAATGACAAAAGATAAGATTCTTATTATTGACGATGATGTCGATATTTGCATGTTACTCAAACGTTTTTTTGAGCGTAACGGGTACGAAGTAAAGATTGCCTTCAAAGGTATGGAGGGATTAAATTACGTTAAAAATGAAAAAGTTGATATTATATTAACGGATTTCAGATTGCCTGATAAAGATGGTTTTCAAATGATTGAAGCCATTAAAGAAATCAATAAAAATATCCCTGTTATTGTAATTACTGGTTATTCAGATGTCAATCAGGCCGTTAAAGTCATTCGCTTAGGAGCTTATGAATATGTAACTAAACCAATTTATCCAGAGGAAATATTATTGCTTGTTCAAGATGCTTTAAAAAAACAGAAAAACGAACCTCAATTTACTGAAAAGGATGTTGTTTTAGAACCTAAGCCTAAATCCGTAAAAAAATCAAATACCAAAAACGATAACTTTCTAATTCCAAATAGTCCATCAGCGAAAAAGGCGCAAAGGCTCATAAAGTTGGTTGCTCCAACAAACATGACTGTCGTGATATTAGGTGAAAGTGGAACCGGAAAAGAAGTAGTCGCAAGAATGATCCACGAAGCATCTACTCGACAAGGACAACCTTTTATACCTGTAGATTGTGGAGCTTTACCTCAAGAATTAGCTTCAAGTGAGCTTTTTGGACACGTTAAAGGTGCTTTTACGGGAGCATTTTCTGATAAGAAAGGAAGCTTTGAATTGGCTGATGGTGGTACTTTATTCCTAGATGAGATTGGTAATTTATCTTATGAGAATCAAGTGAAACTCTTACGTGTGCTGCAAGAAAGGGTTATTCGGAAAGTTGGAAGTGAGAAGGATATGCCAATTGATGTACGTATAATCGTCGCAACAAACGAAGATTTGAAAGTAGCAATGCATAAGTCCACTTTTAGAGAAGATATTTATTACAGAATTAATGAGTTTAAAATTGAATTAAAACCTTTGAGAGAGAGCAAAGAAGAACTTTCAGATTTTGTTGATTTTTTCTTACAGAAATCAAACGAAGAACTCTCAAAATCAGTAAATAAAATTGATGACAAGGTATGGGAGGTATTTAATTCTTATTCATGGCCTGGTAATATTCGTGAATTAAAAAATGCAATAAAACTTTCTGTTTTAATGACCGAAAATGATTCTATTTCAAAAAATGACTTGCCTTATGATATTTTAAATCCACACAATACAAATTGGAACAATAATGGCAGTAAAAGTGATACTGATACAAAGCAGAAATCTCTCTTATTGAAAGATGTTGCAGCTGAGGCTGAAACAAAAGCTATTTTGAGAGCATTATCTATTGCTAATAACAATAAGACCAAAGCTGCTGATATTTTAGGCGTTGATAGAAAAACGTTATACAATAAATTGAATGTTTACGGTTTACTGGAAGAATGATAAAAGGTAGGAAATCAAGTTATTATAATTATTTTTTAATGTTGTCACTGGCGCTAATTGCTGGTTATTTCTTTACTTCTCTAATTTTTTTGAACAGGACTTCCAAATCAGGGAAACAAGCCGAACAGTTTGGGATGACTGTTGAAAAAACAAACTCCGTTATTCAACAAATTACACAATTAGAAACTTCTTCTTATAGCTATGTGATCACTAAAACAAAAGAAAGTGAGGCGATTTACATGCATAAGAAGGAAAGGTTAATCAAATATGCGAAAAAACTTGGGGATCATTGTTCTGCTCATCATTTCGCAAATCATGAAACTGAAAAGCTCAATCGACTAATTTCTCAAAGAATTGCTACCCTAGACAATATGATGGTCCAAGATTCAATGACCACAGAAATGCAAATGCAGCAAATGTCATTCGGTAATGAAACGACCATGGCAATTCTGAATACGCTCAAGAAAATTCGCGCTATGAATACTGAAATGCGTGAAAAGAGTCAGAAAGATGCTGAAATGTCAAATAGAAACGCCATGGTTTTATTGACCCTTTTTGGAGCAGTAATGTTACTCATTGTTTTCATCAGCTTTTTCAAAATGAGAAAAGAAATCTTAAGAAATGAGCGTTATTTAAAAGAAATAAATCAAATTAATTTAGAGTTGAGCTCGATGAATGAAAATTTAGAGAACTTCGCTTTCGTTGCCTCGCATGACCTAAATGAACCACTTAGAAAAATAAAAACTTTTGGTGATCTGATAGAAATTGAGTTAGCCAATGAGAAAGTTGATCACTACACGATAGTTTCACATGTCAATCGAATGCAAGCCGCTTCATCTAGAATGCAAGAATTGATTGAAGATTTACTTTCTTATTCAAGAATTTCTCGCCAGTTTGATATTGTTAAGCAAATTAACCTAAAAGAGGTAGTGAATACCGTGATTAGTGATTTAGAAGTTAGCATTAAAGAAAATAATGCGATTGTTAATATTCATGAATTACCAACAGCAATAAATGCTGATCAAATTCAGATGCGTCAATTATTTCAAAATTTAATTAGTAATGCTATTAAATTCAAAAATATTGATGTAGATCCAATAATTGAAATTCATAGTGAACGAGTGAATAGCAATCAAATTGAAATAGAAGAATTAGTGAATAGCGATATCCAGAATTACTGGAAAATTTCAATTGCTGATAATGGAATTGGATTTGACGAGAAATATGTAGACAAAATATTTGCAGTTTTTCAGCGTCTACACGGTCGTTCAGCTTATGAAGGAACAGGAATTGGGCTTTCAATTTGTAAGAAAATCACTGAAAATCATAAAGGAAGTATTTCTGCTCATTCAGTTGAAGGAAAAGGAGCAACATTTGTTATTTATTTACCTGTAAATTAGAATAATGAGTATCAAAGTACTAATTATAGATGATGATGAAGATGATTTTGTAATCATGAGTCACTTTTTGTCAAAAATTCAAACAGAAGAATATGAAGTTTTTTGGTGCAATGATTACGATTTTGCTGAAGAGGAAATTCTAAAAGGCGAGCACGACATTTACCTTATCGATCATTTTCTTGGAAAAGGCGAGGGGATAGAAATTATTGAGAAAATTCGTGCAAGAAACATCTTGAAACCAATGATTTTATTAACTGGTTCAAGTGATTATTCTGTTGATGAAAAAGCCATGGCCAAAGGAGCTTCTGACTTTTTAGTAAAGAAAGAGGTTCGCGTGGATACAATTGAACGTGCGATGCGTTATGCAATTGAAAGATATCAACAGCAACGTTATATTAGAGCACAAGAAAAAAAGTACAGAAGTTTATTTGAACTCAGCCTAGAACCCTTTTTAGTTTTGGATGAAGAATTAAATATTTCTGAATATAACGCTGCATTTTTGCATGTTTTTCATGATCAAAATACACCTTTAGATCATTTAAAATCTAAAGCATTTAGTGAACTTTTTAAATATGATTTTGATTTTAAAGCATTAATACAACAATTAGAAAAAGAGGGTTTTGTAAAAGGATTTAAAACTACACTTCTTGACCATGACAAGGATGTCGTAGCCATTCTTTCCATTGCTCATCTTCCAAAAAGTGGTGATATTGAGGAGAATGCTTATCATGTTGCAATAAGTGATCTAACCATAATAATGGAGCAAGAAGCTGAGCTGAAAAAGGCTGAAAAAATGAGTATGTCTGGGCGTATGGCGCGAATGATCGCACATGAAGTAAGAAATCCATTAACGAATATTCGCTTGGCAGTTGGTGAATTATCAGCTTTATCTGATCAAACAGAAGAAAATAGCGATGCTAAGCTCTTGGAGCAAATGATTAAAAGAAATACAATTAGAATTTCAGATTTAATTGATGATTTACTGAAATCAGCACGTCCATCGGAATTGGAAAAAGTTCCTTCAGATTTAAAAACCATTATTAATGCCGCAATCGATTTTTGTCAGGACCGCGTTGAATTACTTAATGTTAAGCTAGAAAAAGATTTCTGTAATCATGAAATAAGAGGAGAATGGGATCCTGAAAAACTTAAAATTGCTTTGGTAAATATTATCATTAATTCGATAGAAGCGATGGGAGAAACCGGTATTCCTGAATTACTGATTACATTAACAGAAGAGGAGGAAAGTCCTGTGATTTATATTCGTGACAATGGAAAAGGAATGGATCAAGACACACAAATTAATATGTTTGACCCGTTCTTTACAAACCGCAAGAATGGTCTTGGATTAGGAATGACTGCAACTTTAAATATTATTAATATGCACAAAGGAAAAATTGTTGTGAATTCTACTGAAGGACGAGGAACAGAATTTAAAATCACCCTTTAAAGATCTTTTTCCTCAACTTTTCATAATCTAGTTTTAAAGCGATTATCACTAAAATTGCAACATGCGCAGGAATGATATATCTAACAATTGCTCCGGAAACTGGAGTTGTCCAACCTACAATCATAGCAATAAAAACAGCAAATAAATTCAATGAAATAGCAATTCTTTTTTCTTTCTGAGAAAGCGATTTTGGGAATAAAAAGAATGTTAAAGCAGCTGCAAATACATAAAGCAGGTTTTCGATAAACGCTGGATATTGAAGCCACGTGCTTTTTTTATTTGGAATGGGTTGTAAAAATGAATTGAAAATAGCCTCGGGAATATTCAATAACATTTGCCAAAAGTTGTCTTTAATTAAAGTGACTTTTACTTTACTTCCAGATTCGTTTAAAGTTAAATATACAGGATAAGTTGCTCCAACTTCATTTAATTTCATCGGAAAACGCTCAAAATTTTCATTCTTTTTTAAATAATAAGCACCAACTGGCTCCAATAGCGTTGCATTTCCATTCTCAATACTGAAATGATCCCTATTTGAATAATAAATATAGTAGTAATGCTCTTCGTCTCCATGAAGATAAAGACCACCATCTCTCAAATTGATGAAATCTTCTTGTTGATTTGCGATTATATAAGCCGCTTTATCTGAATAGCCTGTAATTACTAAAACGCTAATTCCGAAAATACCAAATGCTAAAATTGCTTTCCATTGTTTCTGAAAGAACTTGCTAAAGATGAAGTAATAGATCAAAACCACTATTAAACAAATGAAAACATAAGGTTTAAATGCGATTGTAAGCACTCCACCGATGATGATTCTCCAAGTTTTTCTAGAAATAGAAATGTCATCGAAAATACCGCGAATAAACAGAGATAAACCTAAAATCATTAAAGGTTCCTTAATAATACTACTGCTCCAAAAAGCAAGACTTGGAGCCAGTGTTAAAAGAATTAAAAGTAGGAGAGGAGGAATATTTGACTTCTTTTTTAGCCATTGAAAAAGATCAAATCCACCCATGAAAGAAGCGAAACTGAAAAACATAAAATGTATAATCACTTCACCATTAGAAATGAACAATAGCAGTGCATTTACTCTGATTACATGACGTGAATCGTTGGGTAGAAAGCGATCTCCACCATTCCAATGCATCGTGGTTTCTAAATATTTATTTATAAATTCTTGATTATCATTAAGTCCAAAAATGAACTGAAAGAAATCGTAAGGAGATTGTTGGAAAACACTATGTAAAACTTTACTTTCTTTAAAGAAAATACCTGCATCTGCTGTCAATTCTCCACCACCATAATGATAAGTGTACACATACAAAAAGAAAAATGCATAGGCTATTTTGACCAAAAATAAAAGAGGGAGTGTATAACTAGGCAGTACTTTGATGTACTTTTTATTAAGCCAATAACACAACAGTAGGAAAAAAGAAGTATAAACTAATATTAATAAAATTCCCAAGAATATAATTTTGGGTAAAAATAGAAAACAAAATTGATTTAAATAGAAGTTTTCTATTCAGATGAAAAGCTATTTGTAAAACGTCTTTCTATTGTTCATTAAGAAATTGTACTGAAACGAATAGTGTTGTTTAATTGGAAGTTAAATTAACCAGGACTATATAAACCACAATTTAAACTCCACAACAGAAAAGAAAACCAACGTAAGTAAGCAAATCTTAATTGTTTCCCTATTTTTGTTGCGATGATTGACAGTTATAGACACAAAGGGCTCAGACGCCAGCTAATTGATGAGTTGAAAGAAAAAGGGATTTCTAATCAAGCAGTTTTAGACGCATTTGATAAAGTGCCAAGGCATTTTTTTCTAGATTCTTCATTTATGAATCAAGCTTATACCAATATGGCTTTTCAAATTGGAGCTAAACAAACAATTAGCCATCCATTTACTGTGGCTTTTCAAACGACTTTGCTCGAATTGGAGCGTGGACACCGTGTTTTAGAAATAGGAACAGGTAGTGGTTTTCAAACTGCAATTCTTTGTGCTATTGGTGTTAGAGTTGTTTCAATTGAACGTCAAAAAGAGCTTTACATTAAAGCAAAACCAATTATTTCTCATTTGGGATATTCTCCAAATTTATTTTATGGAGATGGCTACAAAGGAAAAGCTTCTTATGCTCCTTATGATTCTATTTTAGTGACTTGTGGAGCTCCATTTATACCTCAAGAATTGAAAGATCAATTGAAAGTTGGAGGACGACTCGTTATTCCTATTGGTGAAGGAAAAATGCAAATCATGACAAGACTCACAAAGTTGGAAAATGGTGAATTTGAAACTGAAACTTATGGAGACTTTAGTTTTGTTCCAATGTTGACCAAAACGGCTAAATAATGAGGGAGTTACGGCCGCTTACAATATCTAATAGTATAAAGTCAGCGCCGTCTGTTTTATTAACTCCAGAGATGGAGAAATTCTCTTTTATCCAACCTTTAAATCCAGATTTTATTCTTGCCCAAACGATTTATACCTTAATTCACAAGCATTTTAAAGTGGAAATGCTGGAAGCAGGTATGTTTAAGTTGAAGGAAGTTAAATATTTATTAGCAGAAGAACCTGAAGGAGTTCTTAATGTTGATGATTGGTTGGATTGTTTATGGACTTCAAAAAGGAAGTTCAATCATTTATTGAATCCAAATGCATTGTTTAAGATGTATTTAATTAATCTTTTCTTTCCATTATTTTCAACAACAAGAAAGTTGATGTTGCCAGGAAAAAAAGACAGATTTGTGATGGACGCATATCCCAATTTATCAAAGAATGAAGGAATTCGTTTTCGTCCAGTCAATCTAAATGAATTAGGACTGACTAAAGTCGAATTCAAAAAGCTTTTCAGTTATTTACATAAAGATTTAGCACAAATAATAGATGATTTTTTAGTTTTACATCACGATAACTTGTACAAAGATTTAAAATATCAAGTGAGTTTGTACCCAACAATTAGAAATAAATACTGGAATGAACTTAAACAATGTTTTGAACCTGAATTTAAAACGTATGCTCGTGCAGAGGCTGAAAATTACCTCTTGAAATTATAAATATGGAATCTTTCTATTCAATAATATATTACAAAACAAACCCGCTTACCGACGAAATGGTGAGTATCGGTCTCTTGGCAGGTGGAGGAGAAGGGCCATTTATGTATATTTCAAATGCGCGTTTAGATTTATTGAAAAAAGTACTGCATCCCAATACTTTTCTTTCCATAAGGAGACACCTCAAATTTCTATTTGAAAAAGTTGGAAAGCACAGAAACGAAGCTGCTGGAATTCTATTATTCGATCCCGTTTTTTCTGTCGAACAAATGGACTTATTGTCTCAACGATCAAAAAACACAATAGCATACAGTCAGCCAACAACAATTAATGAATGGTTGGACTCCAACTTCTTTACTGAATTAACCAAGTCTTTCTTTGGCGAAACAAGGAATTCCTCACCGAATAAAAGACCTGTTTTTCATTTAAAGTGGAAATCATTTTATCATTCTGTAAAGTTTAAAGCTTGGGAAAGAGATCTACCTATTTCTTCAATTCTTCCTAATTCATCTTTAAGTTTAAGAATTGATTTAGCAGATTTAGAAAATAAGAAAATCATTAAAGGAATTGATTTTGATCTAAGCGAAACGAGTTTGAATAGAAAATTATACGAATTGGAATTGATTAGTAATGCGCTGCAAGAATTTCAAATTACAATTGTTCATCCAGCACCAAAAAAGAACTCGGGAAAGGAATCTTTTGAAGCTACAAAAGACAAATTCATGAAATTAGGCTTTCAAGTCTTTAGTGAATTTAAAAATTTGAACTAACTTCGGCTTGTGAAGGAAATTATTAAGAAGTATCTGCCTTATTTTGTCGATATATGGCAATATTTAGTCATTGTTATCTTATTTATTCTGGCCCTTATTTTCTATCTCTAAACCTTCAAACTACATTATGAAATACCTTTTTGTACTGACATTTCTTATCTCTTTATCTGGTTGGGCTCAAAACTACAACTTGGATTCGCTTTCACATATTGATTATGATGTACTTCACGATTCAGAACTAAACGATATTTGGGGTTATACAGACGAATTAGGGAATGAATATGCCTTAGTTGGTGCTGAAAAAGGAGTAAGTGTTGTTGATATTACTGATCCTCAAAATCCAGTTGAAGTATATTGGCATGTTGGAATGTCAAGCATTTGGCGAGATATCAAAACCTTTGGAGACTACGCTTATGTTACAACAGAAGCGGATGACGGCTTGTTAATCATTGATTTATCTCCATTGCCTGGAAACCCGATTATTAACACAGCAAATTATTACAATACTTCAGATTATTGGTCTTCAGCACATAATTTATATATCGATGAAAATGGTTACGGATATATTTTTGGAAGTAATCGAGGAAATGGAGGTGCAATAATTCTTGATTTGTTTACCAACCCAATGCAGCCAATTGAAGTAGGAATTTACGATAATTGGTACATTCATGACGGTTATGTTGTCAACGATATGCTATATGCCGCTCATATAAATGATGGATTTTTCACTATCGTGGATGTTTCAGATAAAGCGAATCCGATTATTCTTGGAAGTCAAGTTACACCTTCGAGTTTCGCTCATAATATTTGGCCAACTGATGATCAGAATTTTGTTTTTACAACTGATGAACTAACAAGATCATTTATAGGATCTTATGATGTTTCAGATCCAAGTATTATTATTGAAGTTGACCGCACTCAGTCAAGTCCTGGAAGTGGAGTAGTACCACATAATGTCCATGTGAAAGGAGATTTTCTATTCACTTCGTATTATGCTGATGGAATTATAGTACACGATATTTCTGACCCAAGCAACATGATTGAAGTTGCACGTTACGACACATATCCTGGGTCAGCCAATTACACGATTGGAAATTGGGGAGCTTTCCCGTATTTTGCATCTGGAACCATTTTAGCAACGGATATTGAGAATGGACTTTTTATTCTTGGCTCTGATTTCAATTATGCTTCAAGAATAGAAGGAACAATTACGAATCAAAATAATGGAAATCCAATTCAGGGGGTTGATGTGACAATTTTAGGAGATGTGCAGACTGAAATTTCTAAAGTGAATGGAACTTATAAAACTGGAATTGGAGTACCAGGGAATTATTCAATAAGATATGAGAAATATGGATTTGTTCCCCAAGAAATACAATTGACATTAGCAGCTAACACTGTTTACAATCAAGATATTCAACTAGAGCCTCTCCAACAATATGGTATAGAAATTAAAGTTGTGGATGAATTCGATACTCCAATTTTAGGCGCAGATGTTAAGATTGTTCATGAAGGAGTTGTCTTTGTATTGCAAACAAATGGTTTAGGTATTGTGAACCAGGACGTAAGTTATACCGATACTTTCTTTGTTGCTGCCGGTAAATGGGAAAAGATCACAACTTGTGAAAACTTTGAATTCTCGCCAAATATCAATCAACTGACCTTGGTTCTGGACAAAGGTTACATGGACGATTTTACTTTTGATTTTGGTTGGTCTGAAACTTCTTCTGCCGAAACAGGTGACTGGGAGAGAGGTGTTCCATTTTTTAATGCTGATCCAACTTTGCGTTCAAGTCCAGACAATGATAGTCCGAATGATTGTGGTGAATCTTGTTTTATTACTGGAAACCAGGAAGGCGTAAGCGTTATGAGAGGAGAAGTAACATTGATTTCTCCAGTTTTTGATTTATCTTCTTACAATGAGCCATTTTTAAATTATGAACGTTGGTTTTTCAATTTTCATGGATTTCAGCCATTCAACGATACCCTAAGAATTGCTATTTCAAATGGAACTGAAATTATTGAAATTGATAAACAAGGATATGAATTCTCTATTTTAGGTGTTTGGGTTCCAGTTTTTAAGAAAATTTCGGATTATCTTACTCCATCTTCTACAATGCAGATTTTTGTGCAAACTTCAAATTATGAGTTGTCGAATAACATCACTAACGCCGCTTTTGATAATTTCTATATTACTGATGGAAGTCCATTAGGTAATGAGTTAGAAAGTATTGAAAAACAATTGGTAAGCATTTATCCTAATCCATTTAGTGATCAAATTACAATTGAAGGAATCAAAGAGAATTCAACATTAAGACTATTTTCAATTGATGGAAAGAAGTTGAACTTAGAAGTTGATTATACTGAGAATTCGGCTGAAATTAAAAGTACAAATTTATCTTCTGGAGTTTATCTTTTGCATGTTGATGGAGCCGTTTATACGGTTGTAAAATAGAATATGTTTACACATACATATTAACATCAAAATCCCATGTTTTAAAGTGTATAGCGTTGAATGAAGCTCCCTAAAAATGGCTTAAAAAATCACTTTTCCTCCTGCGGTTTCTTAAAAAATACCTGCCATTCAATCAATAACCACAGAAAAATAAACAACATTTGAACTGTTTGTAATTCTACCCGCATATTGACATGCAATAGAAAGTAGAAAACTAAATAAGTTAACACTGGGTATATGATTCGAACGATGAATTTCACACCCAACGACATTTTACTAATTTTTATTCTAAGCGTTTCTAACATTACTTATTTTTAGTCGTTTTCTGCTTGTGTTTCAATAAACTGAAAACTCAATACACAGGCTTCATGTAGTTTATTTGGCATATCATCTTCTTCGTAGGGTTGGTACGTATTAAAAGTATGATTTGCTTTATTGATAATAATTAATTTACCACCTGTCCAAAGTCCTAACGCTTCAGATTCAGTTAAAGAAACCGAATCATCTGCATCGCCATGAATATGTAATGCCGGAACTTTAATGTTTCTAGCTTTAAACTCAATATCAAGCTTGTCTTTATTTTCTAAATAATCTTCGTGTAAAACATATTTATGAGGCATGTCCTGCTCTGTACGCGAGTTTTTTACAGTATAAAAACCTTTTTCTTTCCATTTCTCCAAAGTCTCACCTTTAGGAAAACGACTTTCAATATTTGAAATACTAGCCCAAGTTATTACAGAAGAAACACGAGGATCATTTGCTGATAAAATTGCAATTCCACCGCCTCGACTGTGACCAATTAAGTGTACACGTTTGTTTTCGAGATCAACTTTTTGCGCTAACCAATCCAAAACATGCTTAACATCTTCCACTTCGTAACTATATCTATTCAGAGAAAAAGCTTCTAAATCTGGAAAGTCAATACCATTATCAACCGTTCCACCATTGTGACTCATATTGAACTTGCAAAATCCTATTCCATTCGAAACGAAATATTTCTGAACCAAGTTCCATGCTCCCCAATCTTTATATCCTTTGTAACCATGAATAAAAACCACAATATCAGTGTATTCAAAGCTATCTGGTGCTTCAAAATCAATTTGTGATTCGCGGCCATTAGCCCCTTCGTAGATCATATTTGTAAGCTTCATTTGACTTTCCTTGTTTTCTGTAAATCTAATGGATTTTCATGTACTTTAGCTTGCTTTTTGCGGAAATAAATGGAATGATTGAGTTGTTTACAAAATCGAATTTTGAATACTTTATAATATGCTTTATTTCATAAATGATTAAGCTATACTAAGTCGTAATTCTTAAATAGAAATTACAGTAACTTTCACTGCGATAAATTCGGATTAATGTGATGACGTTTAAATCGATATTTTCAACTAAAGATTTTAAAGAATTGAGGGATGTCCTTTAATTATTTTTTTTTTAAAAACGCTTTTTAATCAGCGTTGCTAGCAGTTGTTAAGAGTCTGCTGAATCATCTGTTTTTATCTTTGCCCCATTCAGTTGATTTCTTTAACTTATGGAGTTCAATATTTACTTTCAGATATGGAGTCCAATTAACACTAATAATGGATAAGCAGATTTCTGACAGAGCAAAAGTCTAAGCATTCGAAAAACAAATGAGTTGAACAAAAATAGTACAGGATTATTTGAGTACGTTGACTTCAGAAACAAAAGATACAGATTTTGAAATATCTGCTTTTGTAAAGATTATTTCGACTGGTTCTACTATTCCCTCTAATTTAGATTATAAAAAGACATATTATAGCCATCAAATTAAAAAGTTAGAATAAAAGGTTGTTGAATTCGATAATTTCTTTAATTACCCATCTTTTTCCTCCCTAAACCAATCCCAATTAAGATTATCTTTATATTTTTGAACATCATGAGAAATTGGATTGTTATATTCTTGGTTGCTTTACTTTTTCAAGGCTGTGGAATATCGATGGGAGACCGAATCGATAACGGAAATTTAAGTGTTTATTTTTTGGAAGGAATAAATAAAGAAAAAGCCATTGAATTTTCTAAATACTGGAGAAACAATGGTTTTCTAGGGGAGGAGAAACAAATAATTCAATTGGAACGAGAAGAGAAAACAGTAGTCATAAAACTTATTGAACGCGAAATGTATCATTCAGATTCATTTACAATTAATGAGGAAGCAATGTTACAAGAATTAGAAAGAGCGTTGAAAAAGGAAATCTTTCACGAAGACGTGGAGATAATGATTACCGACAATACTTTTCGACCAATATTAAAAAGATAATTATATGAAAATTTCAGGATCAATATACTCTGATAAAAATAGAACACTCAAGGAAACTATCCTCGATCTTGAAGCACATCAAGTTGATTTACTTCACGTTGATTGTAACGATGATGTCCGTGTTTTTGATGATATAGCAAAGATTAGAACTTGGTGCGATATGCCAATTGATTTGCACATTATCACAGAAACACCAGAAAAGTATTTTGACTTATTGAGAAAACATCCAGTCGAATATGTTACGTTTCAGTATGAGCAATTATCAGAGAAATTAGAAATTCCAGCGGATATCACAGGAGAAAAAGGCTTAGCATTAATCACTCCAACGCCAGTTACCGCTTTTGACGAATACAGTTCATTTGACTTTGTATTGTTTATGGCAACAATCCCTGGACAAAGTGGAGGAGTTTTCGACCCTGAGAACTTTAGAAAAATCAGAGCTTTCAAAAAGAAATATCCAAGTAAAAACGTTCACGTTGATGGTGGAGTAAATGGTGAAGTATCATTTATTTTAAGAAACATGGGAGTTCATTCTTCTGTTTCTGGAAGCTTTCTGTTTAAAGGAGCAAGCGTTGGTCATGCATTGATGGATTTAACGAAACGTGCAATCGAATCTAGGTTTATGATTAAAGATTTCATGATTCCAATTGAAGAGTGTCCAACTGTTGACTTCGAAACTATGACTTTCAAGCAAGTTTTAGAAGCCATTGACAGCGGAAAACAAGGATTCACTTTAGTTGAAAAGAATGGAGATTTTGAAGGAATTATCTCAAATGCCGATGTTAGAAAAGCATTGATTAAAAACTTTGAAGATATTCCTGGATTGCATGTTAAAGAAATGATCAACAGTAATCCAATTACGATTGATGCAGAGGCAAACGTAGATGAAATGCTATTGATGGTAAGAAAGCAAAGCTATCCGGTAATGTATATGCCCGTGATTGACAAGAATAATAAAGCAAAAGGTATTGTTACCTTTATAAACTTAATTAAAGGAGAAATATGATTTTAAAACTAAATACATCGGTTCATAGTGCGGAAGCTGCAAAATTAGCAGAACAGCACAAAGCGTTTCACATTTCTTACAAGGGAAGTGAACATTTGATTACTTCTTCTTCTGTTAAAGAAGTTCCAGCAGGTTTAGAAGGTAAAGTTGACCAAAATTGGGTATTTGCAAATGATATGCAATTGGCTTCTCGTGAATTCCAAAAAGAAACACGTGAGGTAAAAATCGGTGATTTAACAATTGGTGGAAATTCAAAAAACACGATTTTAATTGGTGGACCTTGTTCTGTAGAATCTTTAGAGCAAATTCAAGAAAGTGCTCAATTGATCAAATCTTTAGGATTAACTACTTTGCGTGGTGGATGCTACAAGCCTAGAACTTCGCCATATAGTTTCCAAGGTTTAGGCTTGGAAGGGTTGAAATTGTTAGCTCAAATGCGAAAAGAACACGGATTAAGCGTTATTACAGAAGTAAGAGATGCTACTCATGTTGATGAAGTAATTGAACACAGTGATATTATTCAAATTGGAGCAAAAGCAATGTACGATCAAGGGATTTTACGTGCTTGTGCTAAAATTAACAAACCAGTTTTATTAAAACGTGGATTTGGTTCTACACTTCAGGAATTCGTTCAAGCAGCTGAGTTTATTTTAGCAGGAGGGAACGACCAAGTTATTTTATGTGAACGTGGAATTAGAACTTTCGAAACGAAAACAAGATTTACGCTTGACCTTTGTGGAGTAGCTTATTTACAAGAATACACAAACTTACCAATCGTATTGGATCCTAGTCATGCATTGGGTTACCGTTATGGTGTTGAGAAATTAGCCAAAGCTTGTGTAGCAATGGGAATTGACGGATTAATTATAGAAGCGCATCCAGATCCTTCTGTAGCGAAGTCTGATGCAGCACAGCAATTGACACATGATCAATTTAGAGCGATGAAATCAGCAATCGAACCTGTTGCAAATAGTGTTGGGTATAAAATCGTATAATGAAATTATTAAACGCAAATATCGAAGCTGTTTTAATTAAAAATAAAAGCAGTTTAGAACAATACTTAAAAGAGAACAAGGTGTCTAAAGTTGAAGATTTAACTTTAGGCACGCTTGAGCTTTTCTGTTACCGAAATGATCTAGATTTCGTCAATCTTTTGTCATACAACATGACTGTTGATCCTCAAAAAGCAAAGAAAATCAAATTATTGATTTTAGATGTCGATGGAGTGATGACGGATGCTGGAATGTTTTTTACTGAGAATGGCGACCAAATCAAAAAGTACAACGCCAAAGACGGAATGGCAATAATGGCCCTGAAAAAGTCTGGTGTTGAGGTAGGAATTATTTCCTCTGGATTCAAATTACAAATGGTCAAAGCAAGAGCAGAACTATTGAAAATTGAACATCTTTATGTTGGAAGAGATCCTAAAATTGACATTCTAAACGGCTGGTGCAAAAAGCTAAATATTGATTTGTCGGAAGTTGGAATTATCGGAGACGATATCAACGATTTACAAGTGATGAAAAGTGTTGGTTTCTCTGCTGCGCCTTCAGATGCTGTGCCAGTAGTAAAAGCACAAGTCGATCTTGTTTTGAATAGCAAAGGTGGTCGTGGTTGTGTACGTGAATTTATCGATAACTATTTATTAGACGAGCCACTGGGTTGAAGTGATAATTAACAATTGATAATTAATAAACTGGTAATGATGTTAGGATTATCTTTTATGGATTCAAATTGTAAAATCAGGGGAAGAACTATTGAATTGAACATGTTTATGTTTGACTACAACAAAATAAAACATTCCAAATGTATAGTGTAAAAGATTAATCTAAAAAGCTAGATATTGATTTATTTGAAATTTGACTTATCGGAGATGACTTCGATGCTTTAAGATTAGACAGGAGTGTCTATTTTTATACTGTATTTTCTATATGGAATGTAAAACACAATTGTCAATTATCAATTACTTTATTCCGCAGTGCATGGCTTAGATGCTGTTTCTACCTCAGTTTCCGATTCAGAAGATTGAGTAGGGGACTTTAATTGTTGCTCAACCTCCTTTGGGTTAATAAAAGACCCATTTTTACCCAATTCAGTAAGTGCAGCGTCAAAAGTTTGTTTTTTGAACAACTCTTCTTTGTTTTTCCATTTCGGTATTTTTACTTCTTGTAAATCCATGATTTCTTAATTTGATAATAGTTAAGCAAGAATGATTCCAATTTTAATAATTATTTTCATTTCTTGGTTTTCTTTCCTTCACTTTTTTCAATAAAAAAAGCATCCTCAAATTGAGAATGCTTCTAATCATTATATTAACTATCTAATCCACCTGCATAATTAAAACACCCAATTGCGTATTTAATCCCATAATTGGTGTAGCAGCATAAGTTGAATTGTCATAAACTTTTGTAACTGGGTTTTTAGTGTTAACCAATTCCTTTTTACCAAAGATTGCACCTTCGTCCTTCTTATTCGTACTCAAAATTGCTTTTCCAGTATTTTGATTAACCAAAAGTATTCTTTGAACATTAACAGTTTTCAAAGACTGAACGAAATATTGATTCACTTGATTCATATTCTCAGCAATCATTTCGCTACGAACAGCTAATGCAAGTGTACTCACTAATTGTTTCAAATGTTCACCTTCTAATACTTCTATTTCATTTTCATGAGCAGTATTGATCTCTGTAATTTGCTTTTCATAAGTGGATATTGTTGATCTTTTTTCAACATATCCCCAAACAATACTCACGATGAGTAGCAATACCAAAAACAGCTTTAAGAAATGCTTTTTCCAAAACGGTTTTTTCTTTTCTTCTTTCACTCCAACAGTTGAAGAAGCGCTTGTTTCTTCATGTTTTGTTGGTACTTTGTCATTATCTTCTGATTTCATTAGTCAACTTTTTTTAATGTGATACTTCCTACGGTTGATTCAAGGGTTAAATGTAATTTATTGAGACTATATATAGGTCGACTTTTTAAAATATTTAAAATTTCATTTTCATGATTTGATGCTTCTCCACAATACATCTTTGTAGATGATAATGGTTCAATAATCATTTTGTTGTATTCAAACTTTAAAGCACCGTTTACTTGGTTGCAACCTGCAAAGCCACTCATCTGTTTTGTAACTAAATTAAACTCGAAATGAGGAAGTTCTTTAGGAAATTGATCCGCTGAGATTTCTTTTCCATTGATTTGATGTAGTGCCCAAATATCATGTAATTGTGGAGATCCACGGTAATACCCGCATCCTGTGTAGTCTAAACCATCTTTCACCTTGATTTTTCTTATCATGATATTCACTTGCTTTCCATCTCGCATGCAATCAGCAATGTCAATGTTTACACGAATTACATGTGTTGCGTTTTGTGCCATAACATTTACAACATCAGCTCCTTGAGCCACAATTAGCTCATTCTCCTCAGCCATAAATTGAATGTCGTTTTCTGTGTCCGTAAAAACGATTTTACCATCAAAGGTGATTGATAATTTCCAAGAATCATCTTTCGATTCTGCATGGAAATCAACTCCGCTAATGTCTTGATGTGAAACTTCTGATGTCACTTTATCGTTACTTTTGTTTTCTCTTTCTTTAGAATTGCCGCATGACCCAAGAGATAATAGGGTAAAAGACAATAATAATACTGTTATTTTTTTCATTCTTCTTATTTATACTTTTTAATATTCAATTAAATGTAGTTATTCTTATCTAATTTCAACCATTCTACCGTAGAATTTGCAAAAATATCTTCTTTCACTTGATTTGATAAATCACTGTCCTCAATAAATTTACCAATTTCAAGATCACCCAGAGGAAAAGGATAGTCTGACCCCAAACATATTTTCTTGCTTCCTTGCATTTTTAATAAATACTTCAACATGTCAATGTCGTGAGTAATGCAATCAATCCAAAACTTCCCGATATATTCTCTTGGATTAATTGGATTATCAATAGCCACCAAATCAGGTCTGCAGTTAAATCCATGCTCAACTCTACCTATTGTTGAAAGGAAAGAACCTCCAGCATGCGAAAAACATACACGTAATTCAGGTAAACGTTCTAAAGTTCCACTAAAAATTAATGAACAAGCTGCACGAGATGTTTCTGCAGGCATTCCAACTAACCAAGGGAGCCAATATTTTTGCATATCATCAAAGCCCATCATATCCCACGGATGAATCATAACTGCCATTCCTAATCTTTCACAAGCTTCAAATATTGGAAAAAATCTTTCTTCACTTAAATTTAATCCATTGATGTTTGATCCAATTTGAATTCCTTTCATTCCTAGCTTAGCAATGCGCTCCAATTCTTGAATCGCTAACTCTGTGTCTTGCATAGGAATTGTTCCTAATCCAATATAGTGTTTTGGATATCGATCAACTAAGTCTATGATGTGATCATTTAAAAATTCACTCACTTCCAATCCATCTTTTGGTTTGGCCCAATAAGAAAATAACACAGGAATGGTGCATACCACTTGAACCGAAGTATTAAATTCTTTATACTCATTAATACGTACATCTTCTTCCCAACAGTTTTCTTTAATGGTTCTGAAATATTTACCACCTTGAATCATGTCTGCTTTTCCATCATCTCTTCCTTCTAAAAATATAAAATCACCATAACCAAATTTCTTTGTCCAATCTGGAAGTGTTTTAGGGATGATGTGGGTATGCATATCGATTTTCAACATAGTTTTTGTATTAAGGTTTTCTTTATATGAATGTAATTAATTTCTATTTCTGGTTCAATACTTAATTCCAAACCGCTAAATCACGTTGAGGTTTTTTTATTGATTTTCTTAAAATTTTGGCTTAGAACCTATTTAATCCCACAAAATACCAAAAATAAGCGTCAATCTCAATGAAAAAATCATAAATGCAAATTGTGCATTAAATTACATAATACTTAAAATTCTCATTCTATTTCAGAGAATTTATTGTAATTATTTGTCACCTTCCTAATATTGATAAAATTAGCTATTTTTGAATTATGAAATCAATTTTTAATTTCTTCCTTATAATAGGAGTTTTAACAGGTTTGAATTCTTGTGGTCCAGCAAGATTTGTTGAACCGCTTAGGAAATATCAAAATGCTATTGCATTGGATGTTGGCGGTCCTGTAATTAGTGTTCCTGATGTTGCGACTACACCGATTCCATTTTCATCAATTACGTATGGTCGAGGAATCACCAATAAATTAACTATTCACGGAAGTTGGTATACAACAGCGGCTATTTTTGGAGTTGCTCAAATAGGAGCAGGGGCAACTTATGGTATTTGGAAGAGTAAAAGAAATAAACATGGTATTTCAACAATGCTTGGTTTTAATACCGCCATTGATGTCTTTGAGAATAACTTTAAATTTTGGCCACAATTAGATGCGCATTATTATTTTAAATATAACCATAAACAAATAAATCAAGAAGACTTGTTGACCAGTGGACGAAAAGTGTCCAATCTCTTGTATTTCGGAGTAGGGACTTGGTATGAATTAGACCGAACAAAAGCCCATGGTGAAAGACAACAAACTTTAGTAATACCCATGCTTAATTTTGGACATGATTTAAATTGGAGTAGATGGACTTTAAAAACAGAGCTTAAATTGATCGCACCATTTACTTCAAATGAAAACCTAGTTGTTGATTATTTTAGTTTAACAGGAAAGAATGGAGCAACAGGAGTTTATTTAGGTTTAATCAGAAAATTTTAGTCAAATGAGAAAATTACTACCATTAGGTATCATTGGAATTCTATTTCTGTCAATAGGATGTAAAAAAAGACTGGACAGTTTTCTTTTTAATAATGATAATTCTATAACAGAATATAAATTAGACAGCTATGGCGGTGAATTAGCATTAAACCTTCCAATAGATTACCTTGTTCCAAATAGCGATATTCATTTATTTGAATATGAAATAATGGATGAAGGATCGAAATTAAAAGTATCTGCAATTTTCGTGGGTAATATTGATAAAATTAAAACGGATACAGTTATTCTATATTGTCATGGAAATAAAGACCACATGGATCATTATTGGCCTAGACAAAAACTGTTAAGTCATATAGGGGAGCAAGGAAGGTTTGGAGTTTTAATGTTTGATTATCCTGGCTTTGGTTTGTCACAAGGAATACCTTCAGAACAAAATGTATATGCTGCAACAAATGGAGCTATGAAGTGGTTACAAGAAAAAGAATTGACAGATGATAGATTAATCATTTACGGTTATTCTTTGGGTAGCGCTCCTGCAAGTAAGTCTGTTGGTGATAAACCTTTTGTTATGAATCCCAGTAAAATTATTTTAGAGGCTCCATTTGCGAGTAGTGAAGTTATGGTTCAAGATGCTTCAATTATAGGTATGCCTTCTTCGTATTTTGTAAATTCTAAAATAGATAATGCTGAACAAATAAAGAAATGTACTGTTCCTTTATTTTGGCTTCATGGTGTAAATGATGATTTTTTAGCCATTGAAACACACGGAAGATTGGTGTATAATAATCACAAAGGAAATTGGAAAATGAAAAACGAAATACAAGGCGCTGGACATACCGATGTACCTCAATTTATGGGATTAGAAATATACTCATACAGTATTCTTTCCTTTATTACAAAATAATTTATTAATCTTTTCTATTTTAGACAACCTTAAGCGTTGACAAAACGTTTTAACAATAATAAACCCGTAAAATGTTAGAAACTATGTTCAAGAATTTATTTATAGCCATATCTGTTTTGTTTGCTTCAGCAAGTGCTATGTCGCAGCAAACAGTCTGTTTGGGTAATGATATTTCTGTATGTGCAGGAACAAGCGTGCAAATCAATAATTGTGGAGGATCTGTAATTGGAGGTACAGCGATTGTATTGCAAAATCCAACCTCTGTTTCACTCTCTGATGATTCATGGTCTAGTGTGGTAAACATCGGTTTTTCATTTAGCTTTTACGGAACTACTTATACGCAATGTTTGATAGGATCAAACGGGGTAGTTACTTTTAATACTTCAAGTGCAAATGGTTCAAATGGTTGGAGTCTTGGTGGAACTGGACAATTACCAAATGGCAACAACAATAACACTAAAAATTCAGCGATGCTGTGTTATTCAGATATAAATCCAGCGTCTGGGGGTTCTGTTTTTTATAAAACAATTGGGACAGCGCCAAATAGAGAATTTTATGTTGTTTATGCGAATATTCCTATGTTCTCAGCTCAAGATTGTAACTATATGGCTCTTATTCTGTTTGAAGGAAGTAACAATATTGAATATCACATTTCAAATAAAACTTTAAATACTGGTTGGAATGGAGGTTTAGCCATTCAAGGTGTTCAAAACAATACTGGTACGGCTGCTACTATTACTCCTGGTAGGAATAATACGCAATGGTTAGCATTAAATGATGGACAACTTTTTCAACCAACAAGTCCTACCAATACAGCCGCTTATGTGAATACCGTGATTCCTTCTAAAACTGTACTTTCTGGTAGCGCAACTTTTGGATGGCAAAACACTAATGGTCAAAACTTCCCTTACAATAATGGTACTTTAAATATACCAAGTGCAGCAACAGGTACAGTCGGTTATTTCTTAACAGTAACAGGAAGTAACTGTACTTCACAAGTAGGTGCTGTTTCTGATACAACATTTGTTACAGGCTTAACCTCTAGCGTTTCTGCCTCAAAAGTTGACGACATGTGTTCTGCTGGTATAGGAAGTGTAACAGCGACTCCAACATCAGGTATTGCTCCTTACACTTTTTTGTGGCCAGGTCTTGGAAACGCAACAACAGCAACTGTAAATAATGTATCAGCAGGTACTTATACCGTGCAAATGACTGATGGTAATGGATGTTCATCTTCTACAAACGTAGCAGTTGGTGATACACCAGCAACTTTCCCATCAAGTGTAACGCCTGTTTCTTGTCCTGGTGGAGCTGATGGAACTGCAACTGCAGAAATGTTACCTGTATTAGGAAACGTAACTTATTCTTGGAATGATCCAAACAATCAAACAACAAGTACAGCAACTGGATTAGCTGCTGGAACTTATGAATGTTTGGTTACATCAAGTATTGGTTGTTCAGAAACAGTTGTTGTAATTGTATCCGAAATCCCAGAAATGATTCTTCAAGTTGTAAATCAAGTAGATGTCACTTGTAATAGCGGAAATGATGGAATAGCTGAAATATTAATTACAGATGGAACTGCACCTTATTTTTACTCTTGGACAGGTTCTAATTCAAACACTGAATTATCTGATGATTTATCTTTTGGAGTAACTACAGTTACTGTTTTAGATGCTAAAGCTTGTGTTGTAACAGAAGATATTAGCATTGGTCAGCCAACAGCGTTATCAATAGCTCAAATGTCACAGGATACAGTAATATGTATAGGCGATTCAGTTCGACTTTTTGCTCAAGGTGCAGGTGGAAGTAGTCCATATATTTATAATTGGTCTAAAAACAATCAAGGTGTAGGTAATGGAAGTGAGATTTATGTAACTCCTAGTGGACCATTGACGGAGTATTGTCTAGTTTTAAGTGAGCAATGTAGTTCACCAATGGCAGATGCTTGTGTTACTGTTAAATATCCGGATGAAGTAAATCCTAGTTTAGTTCCAGATAAAACAGGTGAGTGTTTCCCAATCGAAGTAACTTTTGATAATACAACAAATACTACTGAAATAGTAAGTTATACAATCTGGACTTACTCGGATGGAGAAAAAGATACAGTTCCAGGAGAAAATCCTGTAGTTCATGAATTTGGAGAAGGAATTTTTGGAATTGATATGGAAGTTGTTACAAATAGAGGATGTAGTTATAAAAAGTCATTCCCTAATCTTATTGAAGGATATCCTTATCCAGAAGCAAGTTTTTATGTTAATCCAAATCCAGCTTCTATCTTTGAACCTAAAGTAACGGCTTACAGCCAATCTGGTAGTGATATTTTGAGTACTAAATGGTTTGCTGAAGGAGCAAAGCCAGATTATTCTTCAATTCAGAATCCGACTTTTAAATACTCAAACGAGATACAAAATTATCCTTTAATACTTGTCGTTGAAAATGGATACGGATGTACAGATACATTGCAGAAATTAGTAAGAATTGAAAACGAGGTATTGATTTTTTCTCCAAATACTTTTACACCTGATGGTGATGGTTTGAATGATACTTGGAAAGTTCAAATTCAAGGAATCGATATTCAAAACTTCCAACTAGAAATATTTAATAGATGGGGTGAAAAAGTATTCGAATCATTAGATCCAGATGGAGAATGGGCCGGAACTTATGGTGATGGTAGAATTGTGAAAGAAGGTGCTTACGTATGGATAATTAAAGCGAATGACTTCGAGAATGATAATAAATATGAATTTAACGGTACTGTGACAATCTTGAAATAATTTAGCTTATAGAACCAACATAAAAACGACCGTTAGCAATAACGGTCGTTTTTGTTTTAAGAAGTCTTTCCAAGAAAACTCCAAATACTGCATTATGCTCGCTTCGACATTTCGACAAGCACAGTCACCGAAGAGTAATCCATTGACGAGCCTATCGAAGTCAATGCAGGCAAATGGAAAAACGTTTTGAAAAGAATGAAAATAAGAGCAAAATAATTAAGTTATATCTTAGTATGCTCAATGCAACGCAAGCTCTGCGCAGGTGTTTTAAATTGCAGTCCCTTCGCAAGCTTACTTCGACAAGCTCTCCACAACGCTGCACAACTCAGAGCAGTATTTATAAATATAAACTCCTGATAATTAATGTTTAATAGGGATTATCTTTGAATTTTTCTTATCAAAGTCTTAAAAATCATTGGTTTTCTTGCGGACACTAAGCATTTTCTTAAAATTAGTTTGTAATTTCATTAAGATTGAAATTGACATTTTTTAGATAAAACTAAATAAGTATTTATATTTGTACATCATTTAATTATGCCAAATGGATTACTTAACACAAAGTGAGGAAAACTACATTAAAGCTATTTATTACTTGCAAAAAGTTTTAGACAAACCTGTTGGAACAAATGATTTGGCTAGTAGAATGGATACGAAAGCGAGTTCTGTTACAGATATGGTAAAACGACTGTCTGAAAAATCGTTGATTATCTATGAAAAATACAAAGGTTGCGAATTAACTGAAACAGGTGAAGGAGCAGCTTTGAAAACGATTAGAAAACACAGACTTTGGGAAACGTTCTTAGTTGAAAAACTAAACTTTGGATGGGAAGAAGTACATGAAATCGCAGAGCAATTAGAGCATATTCAATCTGTTAAATTAACCAATCGATTAGATGAGTTTTTAGATTTCCCGAAATTTGATCCGCATGGAGATCCTATTCCTGATCAAAACGGTGCATTTGTACAAAGAGAAGAAACCTATAAATTAATTGACTTGGAAGTAGATGTTCCTGCAATTGTAATCGGTGTAGCAGATAATTCGGCATCTTTTCTAAAATATCTTGACAAACATGGTATTCAATTGGGTATTACTGTAAAAGTTAAAGACCGTTTTGAATTTGATCATTCAACAGAAGTTCTTTTGAACGGAAAAGAATTGAATCTTTCTGCAGAAGCATCTTCAAAGATTACGGTGCAAGTTAAATAGTTGTTCATTCTTTTATATAATTATTAGGTAACAAAGCTCACCTTTTAAGATGAGTTAAAAGACTAACTTCGCAGGAAAAATAGGACAATGATATTTCCAGATATAGAATTAATAGATCTCAAAGAAGAGACACATTCTCTAACTTCTTTAATTCAGAAGAATAAATTGAACTTGATTCTTTTTTACAATACAAATTGTTTGGGTTGCACAGGAAGAGCGATACCATTGGCTTATAAATTACATCAACAACATTCTTTTTTGGCTTTAACTGTCATTCACTCCAATTTTAGAAAAACATCTTTCTCAGGAGGTGAGGTGTTATCTGTTTTTACTGATCAAGAAAGTCCGATCCCAGTCTACAGAGAGTCAAACCATGAGTTGTATGACTTTTTTCAGTGTGAAGGAACACCTCATTGGGTTTTAATGAATGATAAACAAGAGGTCCTATATTCTTTCTTTGGTTCGCAAGATGGAGCGCAAATGAAACTGCAATATGCCATTGAAGAGTTTGCAAATGAGTTTTCATAAATCTTCTGTTTACAACTTTTAACATAAATTAAATTTTCCGATTACATTTAGTTCTAAATTTGTTTCATTAATTTCAATCTAATTTTAAGATTGAGAAATATTTACACATTAATGAAGATTCTTTTTTTAGTAACTGTTCTTTTAGCAATAGTTAACTCTTTATCTGCTCAGTCAGTAAAAGACACGATTGATTCTCCTAACGGGAAAATCTTAATGTATGATAATCACACATGGGAATACCTTGATGATTTAGCCTTTGATGGTGTATTGAATGAACTTGTTCACGATTACTTCTCAAATGACTCGTTATTGAATTATCAGTGGCCATGGGACAGTGAATTATGCTATTCTTCTAACAAATCAAACGATTTATCATTGATGAAGGATACACTATGGCTGTGTATAACGGATTCAATATACTCTGATTTTGTAATGCCTTTTAATGGTAAAGTAACTTCAAGATACGGTTATAGAAGAGGTCGCTACCACAATGGAATTGATATAGATTTAAACACGGGTGATTCTGTAGTCGCTGCATTTGATGGAAAAGTTAGATATTCTAAATTTAATAAATCAGGTTTCGGAAACTTAGTAATCATTCGTCACTACAACGGATTAGAAACTTTCTATGCGCATTTATCTGAATTAACTGTTGTTCCAAATCAATTTGTTAAAGCTGGTGATTTAATAGGGTTAGGTGGAAATACTGGGAATTCTTACGGTTCACACCTGCATTTTGAAACACGTTTCTATGATGCTCCAATGAATCCTGAAGAGTTTATTGATTTTAAGAATAAGAAAATTAGAGATGAGAATTTGTTCGTGCACAACGGCTTGTTTAGACCAGGTGCTTCTCCAAGTCATTCACCAAATAACTTAACTGCTTCAACAGGACATACAATGGCAGCTTCTTCTGCAAAGGTTTCTGAAGCTTATTACCGTGTTAGAAGTGGTGATACTTTAGGACATATTGCTAGTCGTAACAGAACTACTGTTAGTAAGTTATGTCGATTAAATAATATCAAACCTTCAACTACTTTAAAAATTGGTAGAAGACTTAGGGTAAGGTAGATTGAGTATCTCAAAAATTTCTATAGGTTTTTAGTTTACTTTTATTTATCTTAATAAAATGCAAATCAATAAAAGAAAGCTAAAAGTTATTGTTTCAATTGATGGTGGAGGAATAAGAGGTGTTTTACCGCTTTTAATTCTTAATCATATTGAAACATTGATCAAACAAAACGATCTTGGAGACAGCCTTAGCAGTAATATTGATTTAATTGCTGGAACCTCAACTGGTGCAATTATTTCAGCTGGATTAATTGTAAAAGAAGATAATAAGAACCTTTATTCAATTGATGATTTGTTGGCTCTTTATACATTGAGAGGTCCACAATTATTTAATTTATCTAGTCCGTCAAATGAAAAGTCGGAAGGACTTCGGCTTGTTCTCAAAAGACGTTTTAAAGACATTTTACTCTCGGATTTAGAATCCCATTATGCCTTTGTAAGTTATGACAAGACCACAAAGCTTCCCTTTGTATTTGGAAGGAATAGGAGTGAGTTATCAACCGTTGCACTAAGTACCGCTTTAGCTGCTTGTAGCGCAGTTCCTGGATATTTTTCTCCTGTAAAAATCAATGAATTCGAATTGATAGATGGAATTATGGCTGCAAAGAATCCTTCTGAAATTGCATTTAATCATTCAAAGGCTTATTATCCTGATGAAGCATACTTATTGCTAAGCTTCGGAACAGGTCAGCTAACAGGAGAAATGTATGACGATATAGAAAAGGATGTAGATGCAGTGGATCATTTATTGATTGAAACGGCTAAGTCAAATGATAATTTAATCTACTACAGATTTCAGCCAGATATTTTGACAGCAATGCCACAAATGGACAATGCAACACCTGAAAACATTGAAAAACTTGTAGCTGATGGCAAATCCTATATTGATCAAAATAAAGCCTTATTTGAACGTTTAATTATGGATTGGAAAAAGCATAAATAAAAAAAGCCACTCTTTAAGGAGCAGCTTTTATAAATCGATATATAAAATATTTTATCTTTCAAATAATCCAATAGCCTCAATATGGCTAGTATGTGGAAATTGATCAACTAAACTAATTTTCTTTGTTTTGTATCCATATTCTTCAAGTGTTTTGATATCTCTTGCTTGAGTTGAAGGATTACATGAAATGTAAACTATTCTTTCAGCTCCCAATTGAATCACTTTAAGCAATGTTTTTGGCGCTATTCCAGCTCTAGGAGGATCTAGTACAATTGTGTCAATTTTTCCTTCGTAATCTGGATAAGCTTTTAAGAATTTACCCACATCAGCTGCATAAAATTCAACTCCACTGATGTTATTTCTTTTCGCATTTCTTTTGGCATCAGAAATCGCTTCTGCAACAATATCAACTCCAATGATTTTTGTGTCCTCAGTGCGCTGCGTCAATAACTGACCAATTGTTCCAGTTCCGCAGAATAAGTCCATCACGACTTTCCCTTTTAATGAGCGATTTCCTTCAAAAACATAATCCAATGCTTTATTGTATAAACGTTCAGCGCTTTTTGGGTTGGTTTGGAAAAAACTTTCCATGCTTATTTCGAAGAATAATCCATTGAGTTCTTCAATGACATGATCTTTACCGAAAGCTAAAACACAATCGCCATTTTCAATTTTAGCTCTGTCTGCTACATTATTGTTAATTGTATGTTGGAACCCTGCTATTCTGTCGCCCATTTTCTCTTTCAAGAATTCAGCAACAGAATGAAGATCAAAGTTTTCAATTCCTTCTGATGAAGTAACAAGATTAATCAATAATTTATCTTCATGGAAAGATTTACGGACTACGATATGTCTAAAGAATCCATCTTTTCTTGGTGGATGCCATGCTGGTAAACCTGTTTTAAATAAGAATTCTCTAAATTCTTTTAAGAAGTTTTCCCATTGCTCATCAAATAAACCAGAAGCTTTGTTTAAGCTTTCTACTTTCCACCATGTTCCGCGGTGCTTAAACCCTAGTGCAAATGCATCATCTATTTCTTCATCTGTATGGATGTCATGTTCAATACTTGAAAATGAATATTCCATTTTATTTCTGTAATGATAATGATCTGGTGAAGGAATAAATTCATCAAATATTTCATCAATGTTCTGAAGATTCGCTAGTCTGCGGTAAACTTCTAAAGTCACCTTTTCTTTTTGTTCTTCTTGAATAGATGGAGGAACATGAATGTAAGGTGCACCACTAATTTCTTGATATTCTGAGATAATTTCTTGAGGAGATCTTTCCAAAACCTTCAATAAACTACATTCAGCGTGTTTTTTTCTTTTTTTGGTTACTCTTGCTAATACTTTTTGACCTGGAAAAGAATTCTGAACGAAGAGTATAAATGCACCGTTATCATCGTGAATACGAGCAATTCCTTGACCACCAAAAGCTAAATTTTCAATAGTTAGTTCTATTTTTTCACCGCGTTTTACCAATTGAATATGAAGTTTAATATGATTATTTGGTATCTGAATTTAAAATTACTTATCAAGTTCAGACACTTAATTTATTGTTATGTATTGTCTTAGAAGAAGAATAATTACATCAATCCTCGAATAATTCCTTTTTCACTGCTTTTCACGAAATCAATCACCAAAGTTTTTAATCTATGATCTGGCATTTCAGTTTCCAAACATTGTAAACCGTTGGAAATATTATTATTTTGAATAAAAAGAATTCTGTAAATATCTTCAATAACTTTAATGTCGTTGTCTGAGAAGTCTCTTCTGCGTAAACCAACAGCGTTAATTCCTGCATAACTCAATGGTTCACGTGCTGCACGAACGAAAGGAGGAACGTTTTTACGAATTAAACTAGCTCCTGCTATAAATGAATGTGCTCCGATATGAACAAATTGCTGTGCTGCAGCCTTGCCTTCAATAATTGCATAATCATCTATGGTAACATGGCCAGATAAACCAACATAATTCGCTAAAATCACATTGTTTCCTAAAGTACAATCATGCGCTACGTGCACATATCCCATAAGTAAACAATTATCACCAACAGAAGTTTTCATTTTATCTGTGGTACCTCTGTGAATTGTTACACATTCACGTATCGTAGTATTGTTTCCAATTTCTACAGTTGTGTATTCTCCACCAAACTTTAAATCTTGTGGAACAGCACCAATCACAGCGCCAGGATAAATTTTACAATTGTTTCCAATTCTTGTTCCAGGATATATGGTAACATTTGGACCAATGTGACAGCCATCGCCAATAGTAACATCTTCATAAATAGATGTAAAGGCTTCAACGGTTACATCGGTTCCTATCTTAGCTTCAGAGGAAACAGACGCTAGATTACTGATCATTTTCTACTTTATCTTTAATTACTTGTGCTAACATTTCAGCTTCTACAGCTAATATTCCGTTAATATAACCTTTTCCACCCATATTTACTAGACCACGTCTCATAGGAGATAATAATTTCAATTCAAAAACTATTGTATCACCAGGAATTACCTTTTGTTTAAACTTAACATTATCAATTTTCATGAAATAAGTCGAGTAGAGGTGTGGTTCATCCACTTTACTTAAAGCGAAAATTCCACCACATTGTGCCATTGCTTCAACTTGCAAAACACCAGGGAAAATAGGGTTTCCTGGAAAATGTCCTGTGAATTGTGGCTCATTCATCGTGATATTCTTTACTCCAACAATTGTGTCTTCAGTAATTTCCATCACTTTATCCACCAATAAGAATGGATAACGATGTGGAAGCATTTTCTCAATATCGTTGATGTTATATAATGGTTCCTTCGTTAAATCAAATTTACGTGGAGCATTTTTCTGTTTCTTGATTTGATCTTTCAATACTTTAGCGAAACGCGTATTTCCGGAGTGACCTGGACGTGCAGCTAAAATATGCGCTTTAATTGGCTTACCTACCAAAGCTAAATCTCCAACGATATCAAGCAATTTATGACGTGCTGGCTCATTTTGGAATTTCATTTGGTAGTTATTCAATGTACCAATTCCTTGAGGCTTAATTTTTAAAGCCTCTTTGCCTAATATTTTTGCTAAATGATCTAATTCCTCTTGCTTTACGTCATCACGTTCAACTAAAATGATTGCATTATCGATGTCTCCACCTTTAATCAATCCATTTTTTGCTAAAAACTCTAGTTCACGCAAGAATACAAATGTCTTACAAGTAGAAATTTGCTCCTTAAATTCACCAATTTTATATATCGTAGCGTGCTGTGTTCCTAAAACTGGTGAATTATAATCAACCATTACAGTTAATCTATATTCACTGTCTGGAACAGCTAAAAATTCAATTCCTTTTTCGGTGTCTTCCCATGGAATAACTTCATCCAATATAAGGTATTCTCTAATTGCTTTTTGTTCTTCGTAACCTACAGATTCGATCGCTTGAACGAAAGGGTACGAACTTCCGTCCATAATTGGAATCTCTGGACCAGAAATTTTTATCAGTGCATTATCGACTTGCATTCCATACAAAGCTGCCAAAACATGCTCAGTTGTATAAACTTTAGCACCATTTTGTTCTAATGTTGTACCTCTTTCAGTTGAAACAACTAAATCTGCATCTGCATCAATAGTAGGTTCGCCTTCGATGTCGATACGTTGGAATTTGTATCCGTAATTGTCTGGAGCTGGACATAATTCTATTGTCACTTTTTCACCAGTGTGTAATCCTACACCGACAAGCTTTACAGCACTTTTTAATGTTCTTTGATTCTCAATCATATCTTAATAATATCCGATTCGGGTAATTTTATTTAAGTTTTTCTTCTATTTCTTGTAAACGTTTCAATATTAAAGGTAATCTTCTAAAACCAACAAATGATTTTTTAAAGTCATCCATTGGAATGGCAGGAGAGCCCATTAATACAGTATTTGGCTTTTTCACACTTCCTGGAATTCCTGACTGTGCTACAATCTGCGTTCCATCAGAAATTTTGATATGTCCACTAATTCCAACTTGTCCTCCTATAAGAACACCTTTACCAATCTTTGTAGATCCAGCAACTCCAGCTTGTGCGGCCATTGCAGAATTAATTCCAATTTCAACGTTATGTGCAATTTGAACTAAATTATCAATTTTCACACCTCTGCGTAATATAGTTGAACCTAATGTGGCTCTATCTATAGTAGCGTTTGCTCCAACGTCTACATGATCTTCTAATATAACATTTCCAATTTGAGGAACTTTTTGAAATTCACCTTTTTCGTTAGGCGCAAATCCAAATCCATCTGATCCAATTACTGCTCCTGCATGAATTAAGCATGATTTTCCAATCACACAGTCATGATAAATAGAAACATTAGGATGAATTGTAGTATTGTCTCCAACTTTCACATTGTCTCCAATATAAGAGTTCGGATAAATTCTTACGTTATCGCCAATAACAGCATTCTCACCAATGTAAGCATTTGCACCAATATAAACTTCGTTCCCCACTTTCGCAGATTCAGAAATAAATGCATTTCTTTCAATTTGAGGAGCTTTTTGGTTCATTTGGTCGTAGACCTCCAGTAATTTCGCAAAACAACTATATGGATCTTCAACTTTTACCAAGGTAAGGGTAGAAGGTAGTTCTTTCGTTGGATTGAAAGTTTTGGCAACAATTGCAATAGAAGCATTTGTGTTGTAAATATGAGGTTCGTACTTCATATTTGATAAAAAAGTAAGAGTATTGGGTTGACCTTCTTCAATTTTAGAGAGGCCAGATACCATAACTTGTCCATTACCATGAACTTCACCCTCCAAGATGCCCGCAATTTGTTCTGCTGAAAATTCCATTCTTCAAAAATATAAAAAGAGTTTGTTCAAAACCCTTTGATTCGCTTTATTTTTCCACAATTCAACTTTAATAGGTGATTTAAACACCTATTTTCATACTTTAATTCATCTTATGCGAAGGATAACATAAAAAATATTTTTCAACAGGTTCAGACAAAGCATGAATATTCAAATTATCAGCCGCCAAACTTATATCTTTTACACTTCCATCTTTCATCAATAAATTAATGTTTTCCTTTTGTTCATTATATGCATTGTTTCTTAAAACGTCGGTATGCACAAAATAGTTTGCATCTTCTTGATTTAAACCAAAATTATTTATGACTAGATCTACTTCATATTGAATGCGTTCTTTTGAAAAAGCTTCAGTTGAGATTTCAATTTTAAATAACTTTCTATTAATTAATTGTTCCGCCAACAATGAAAGTACTTTATCTTCATTGAATTGCCAAACTTTAACAGCTCCCATTATATCGAAATCATCTATCAAAGCAAATTGGTCCAACAAACCTTTATCTTTCTCAAAATCAGCTAATCCAATATCTCTTTCTAAAAACAACCTAAAGGCTGGACTTGCAAATAGATCTTTACCTGATTGAACTAAAGTTTTCGCTCTGCGCAGTATATAAGTTAACATCACTTCTGATGAAACCACCGTTTTATGCATGTAAACTTGCCAATACATTAGTCGGCGAGCAACCAAAAATTTCTCAATAGAATAAACTCCTTTTTGTTCAACAACCAATTGATTGTTTACAACATCAAGCATGGCAATTATTCTATCACTTCCGATTACTCCTTCAGAAACTCCAGTGTAAAAACTGTCTCTGTTCAAATAATCCATTCTGTCCATGTCTAATTGGCTAGAAACCAATTGATGTAAGAATGATTTATGGTATTTATCTTCAAAAATCTCAATGGCTAAGTCTAACTTGCCTTTAAATTCTGTTGATAAGCGTTTCATAAACAATAAAGAAATTTCTTCATGGCTTACATTCTTCACAATATCTCTTTCTAGCGTATGACTAAATGGACCATGTCCAATATCATGTAACAAAATCGCAATTAAAACAGCTGTTTCTTCCTCTTCGGTAACTTCAATTCCTTTATAACGTAAAGCATGAATTGCTTTGGTCATCAAATGAGTCGCACCAAGGGCATGATGAAATCGCGTATGCAAAGCTCCAGGATATACCAAATGAGACATTCCCAATTGCTTGATTCTTCTCAATCTTTGGTAAAACGGATGTTCTATTAAATCGAAAATTATATCCTTCGGTAGGGAAATAAAACCATACACCGGGTCGTTAATAATTTTCTTCTTGTTAATTATGTTGAGGTTTGGACGCAAATCTTTACTTTTATAAATCATACAAATTTAAAAATAATCAGACAATGCAGGTGAAAATTCTTTGGGCAGATGACGAAATCGATTTATTAAAACCACATATTATATTCTTAACTCAGAAAGGATACGAGGTGGAGGCCGTTCATAGTGGAGGCGAAGCAATTGAAAAATGTGAGGAAACAGCTTATGATATCGTCTTTTTAGATGAAAATATGCCTGGAATTTCTGGATTGGATGCTTTGGCGAGAATTAAAGAACTGCGTCCAATGGTTCCCGTGGTGATGATCACCAAAAGTGAGGAGGAGAGCATCATGGAAGAAGCAATTGGCGGAAAAATCGCTGATTATTTAATTAAACCAGTAAATCCGAATCAAATTCTTTTGAGTTTGAAGAAGAATCTTGATCAATCTAAGTTGGTTTCTGAAAAGATAAATACCAACTATCAAAGAGAATTTAGACAGATTGGGATGGATTTAGGCGATCGCTTGAATGCAGAGGAATGGAGTGCAATGTATAAGAAACTGGTCAATTGGGATTTAGAATTCTCAAAAATGGAAGACCAGGGAATGCAAGAAATATTCGATATGCAATTGAAGGAAGCCAATTCCTCATTCTCTAAATTTATTGAAGAAAATTATTTAGATTGGTTGAATGGAGTGGAACAAGCACCACAAATGTTGCACACACTATTTAAGGATAGAGTTGCGCCACATTTAAAAGAACCTGTTTATTTATTGGTCGTTGATAATTTACGCTACGATCAATATCAAGTTTTACGTCCGGCGTTGAGTAAATATTTTTCTTTTGATAAAGAAGATATTGTTTATTCGATTTTACCGACAGCGACTCAGTATGCGAGAAATGCATTTTTTGCGGGATTAATGCCTAGCGAAATAAAAAAGAAATATCCAGACCTTTGGGTAGGTGAGGACGAAGAAGGTGGTAAAAATAACCACGAGGAAGAATTGTTGAACAAGCAATTGAAACGTCTTGGAAGTGATATAAAAGTTGGATATAGAAAAATCACCAATTTAGAAGCAGGAAAGAAACTCTATGAAAATTTTAATCAATTAAAGAATAATGACTTAAATGTGATTGTTTACAATTTTGTAGACATGCTCTCTCATGCCCGAACAGATATGAAGGTAATTCGAGAATTGGCTGATGATGAAGCTGCATACCGCTCATTGACATCAAGCTGGTTTGATCATTCTCCATTGCAAGATATCATGAAAGAGATTGCTAAAACAGGAGCAAAGGTGATTTTGACAACAGACCATGGGACAATAAAAGTAAATAATGCAATTAAAATTGTTGGACCAAGGGAGACGAATACCAATTTGCGTTATAAAATTGGAAAGAACTTAAATTACAAGGAAAAAGAGGTTTTCGAAGTTAAAAATCCTGATGAAGCTTATTTACCAAAGGACAATATTTCAGATAATTATGTGTTCAGTAGAAACAATGATTTCTTTGTTTACCCTAATAATTACAATCATTATTCTAAGTTTTATAATGATACTTTTCAGCATGGTGGAATCTCTTTAGAAGAGATTTTAATTCCTTTTGTTGAGATGAGAGGAAAAAAATAGGTTTTACAATTTGAATACGAAGCCGCTAATTTAGTATCTTCGTATTCTTTTTTTTATGAAACTCCTCTTTATATGAAGTTTTACGCCAGAACAGAAGAAGATTTAATTAGTGTTAGCACAGAATTTCTTGATTTAATGCAGGAATACAAATGTTTTGCTTTTAAAGGAGAAATGGGTGTCGGGAAAACCACTTTTATTTCTTATCTTGCTAAAGCAATGGGAATTGTGGATCAAGTAAGTTCCCCAACCTATGGTTATGTTAATGAATATGAAAGTCCATTCTATGGAAAGGTTTATCATTTTGATTTATATAGAATTGAAAGTGAAGACGAAGCCTATGATATTGGAATTGAGGAATATATTTATGGTGACAACATAGTCTTAATGGAGTGGGCGGAAAATATTGAGAACCTTTTACCTGAAGATTGCGTATGGGTAAATATTACTAAGAATGATCATGAAGGTCGGGAGATTGAAGTAGATATATGAAGACAGATCCAGAGATTTTAAAAAGCTTAATGAAAGAGGGAAGGTTACTTCCACAAGAGGAAATGTTGGAAATTGCCCGTAAAAAAGGCAGTCTCAAAATTGGGATTCCAAGAGAATATTCATTTCAAGAACGCCGTGTAGCACTTGTTCCAGAGGCTGTATCGCTATTGGTTGCCAATGGACATGATATTAAAATCGAGACCAAAGCAGGAGAAAACGCCAATTTCTCTGATCGTGCTTATTCTGAAGCAGGAGCTGAAATCGTCTATGATAGAAAAGAAGTGTTCCAATGTGATATTGTGTTTAAAGTTTCTCCTCCAATTGAGGAAGAAGTCGATATGATGGGAATGGGACAAACTTTAATTTCTGCACTTCAAATCAGTTTACAGCCAAAACAGATTTTGCAGAAAATGATGCAAAAAAAGATCACTGCAATCGCTTGGGATTATATGCGTGACGATGAAGGTCATTTTCCTGTTGTGAGTGCAATGGGTGAAATTGCTGGAAATACATCTATTCATATCGCAGCAGAATTACTCAATGCTTTTAAGAATGGTAAAGGAGTAATGTTGGGTGGTATTGCTGGAGTTCAGCCAACAGAAGTTGTAATTCTAGGTGCTGGAACTGTTGGTGAATTTGCCGCACGTTCTGCATTGGGATTAGGATGTTCTGTGAAGGTTTTTGATAATTCTTTGGGTAAATTAAGAAGATTACAAACAGCTATCGGACATAGAATTTACACTTCGATTATTCAACCAAAAGTTTTGAGTAAAGCTTTAATGAGAGCGGATGTTGTAATTGGTGCTGTGCGTTCTCCATTTGGAAAAACACCGTGTATCGTTTCGGAAGAAATGGTGAGTAACATGAAAACGGGTGCTATAATTATAGATGTTAGCATTGATCAAGGGGGTTGTTTTGAAACTTCAGAATTAACCAATCACGAATCGCCTACTTTCGATAAATATGGTGTAACTCATTATTGTGTTCCTAATATTGCTTCTCGTGTTTCAAGAACGGCATCTTTTGCAATCTCAAATATTTTTGCACCTGTTTTAATTAAAATGGGAGAAAAAGGAGGTGACAAAGAGTTGATAAAAAGAGATCACGGATTTAGAAGTGGAGTTTATATGTATAAGGGAACATTGACAAGTGAAGTGCTTGGAAAAATATTTGACCTTAATTATAAAGAAATCGAGCTTTTATTAATAGGAATGTAAGGTTATACCAAATTTACCGAGTTCGGGTTTGTATTTATACTAAGTACTTGTGTCCTTGGCTATCATTATGTAATTCCTCTGGAGCTTATTAATTGAAAAACGAAAGTTATATTGATAAATACTTTAGTTATAGAATTCAATTAGTTTCCATTAAAATAGTGGTGGAACAATTTTTTTATTTCATTGAATTAAAAGATAATTCAGATTCTTATGCGCCATTTGATAAACATGTTGGTAATCCTCCTATTTTTGCATTTTAATATATGTGATTATGCAAGGAATTTGGAAAAGGCTTAGATATTATTTGATCGGATTTCTTATCGGAACAATTTTCGTTAGTATTCTTTTTAAAGACCGCGGTTGTTCTTGGACACCTGCTAATAGAGTAAAAAACTCTATTCAAGATAAAATCATTGTTTTTCCAGAGGATCAGATTGTTTCATTGAAAGCACTTGGATTAAATAAAGACAACATCTATAAGTTTCTGGTAAATGGAGATGTAGATTTTTCAAACAGTCTAAAAGATAAATTCCCGAAGGTCTATATAATTGAAGAAAACGATTCTATAGACAAGCGTTTACAATTTTCGTTGTACGAAGACAGTTACATAACTATCGTTCATGCCTTGAAAAAAGAAGAAAAACCACAACGCTATGAACATCTTGATGGCTGGGGAGAAATGATACGTTTACCGAAAGATTCTGCTTTAGTTTTTATCGATAAATCAAATTATTCTCAGTGTAAAGCCAGGGGATTAGCAACAAAAGATCAACAAGAAATCATCAAGGCTATGAAAACAACAGGAAGAGTTGATTTTTCAAAAAGTGATTTGATGTTAACAAAAGCTGTTCAGCAAATTCAGTTTATTCAAAATGATACCATAGAAGTTAACGCCAAGACAATTTGGTTCGAATCTAGAATTACATTCAAAGATTTCGATTGGGATTATAAATTGGATTGTGAAACGGAATAGGGGTGCCTACAACGTTTTATCAGGATTCATAATCCCAGCATTCACCTTCACATCAATGTGATTTTCTTTTGGTGTAATAGGACAGGAATAACGATAAGAATAAACGCAATAAGGATTGTAAGTCTTATTAAAATCAACGATTACTGTTTTATCTTTGATAGACATTTCTAGGTCTAAATATCTTCCTCCACCATAAGTGATTTCTGGTGCATTAGCATCCACAAAAGGGACGAATACATAGTTTTTATATTCTTCAGCTGTCAAACCTAAATTTTTATAAACTGCTAATTTGAATTTTTCATTGTTTTTTTCAAAATGAAGATAGCCTATTCTTTGGTATTTTGGAGTTCTACTTGTGGTCGTTGGCATGTCAAAAATCTTACCTTTTTTCTTCTTAAACTTTGCCGTTAAAACCCAAGATGAGTCGATAGGAAAGTGATTCAGCTTTTCAATTGATTGCTGTTCTTCTTTATTTATAATTGAATCTGTTTGTAATAATTTATGCTCAAAACTATCTCTTTCTACTTGAATAGAATCTAAATAATAGTTTTGAGCATTAACAACTCCTAAGGATAAAAAAAATAATGCAGCCAATAAGTTTAACTTCATAGCAGTGTTTTTATAAGTTTTTTGTAGAATATCTAAATTAATCTAAGTATTTCTTTCACCGAAAATAGTACTTCCAATTCTTACCATGTTACTTCCTTCTTCAATGGCAATATCATAATCACCGCTCATTCCCATTGAAACTATAGAGAAGGTCTCGTTAAATTTAAAGAAATGACTTTTAAAAACATTGAAATAATTATTCAATGTTCTGAATTCATCTTGTACTTGTTCTTTGTTATCAGTAAATGTCGCCATTCCCATAACTCCACGAACATTTATGTTTTCAAGTTCTACAAAATCACCACTCTCCAACATTTCTTTGGCTTCATCAAAGGTGAAACCAGATTTGGTGTCTTCTTGTGCAATATGAAATTGAATCAAAACGTCAATAATACGATCTTCATTTTTGGCGCGTTTATTAATTTCTTTGAGTAATTTAAAATTGTCCACTCCATGAATTAAAGTAACAAAAGGAGCAATATATTTAACTTTTTTGGTTTGTAAATTACCAATCATGTGCCACTCAATATCTTTAGGTAGCGTTTCGTATTTATCGACCAGTTCTTGTACACGATTTTCTCCAAAAATACGTTGACCAGTTGCGTAAGCTTCTAAAATAGCCTCGTTGGGCTTAGTTTTGGAAACAGCAACAAGTGTAACATCTGTTGGAAGATTAGCTTTTACTTTTAATAAATTCTCTGAAATCATTCGTCTATTCTATAAATTGTTAAGCCACTGCGCATTTTTGGTTCAATGTATGTTGACTTTGGTGGCATAATCGCATTTTCGTCAGCAACTGCTTTGAGTTGTTCCATTGTTACTGGATATAATAAGAAACCCACTTGATTAACACCAGAATTCACTGAATGTTCTATGGCTAAAATTCCGTCTTCACCACTTTGAAAAGAAATATTTTCATCCGTTGTTAAATCATGAATTCCTAAAACAGGGGAGAGGATATAACGTGTTAATATTTCAGCATCAATACTGCTAACTGCATCTAATTTACTGTGCATGTCCGTCCTTAAACGAAGTCTATACCAAGTTCTGTCGATAAACATATGAATATCATGTAACTGCTCTGGTGGTTTTGGTCTTTTTAATTCTTTTACTTCGAAGTGACTCTCCACCAAATTCAATAGACTGCTTTTTGAATGGCCGTTTAAAGTATTACATAAACGATTAAAAGGCATGATGTTCAATCTTTCTTCATCTATGAAAAAGCTCAAGAAAGAATTGTAATTTTTTTCTTTAGAATAATCACCTTTTGCAGCAATTAAATCATGTAATCGAACGGAGGATGCGGACCTGTGATGACCGTCGGCAATATAGCAAGTTTCAATTTTTTCATACGCATCTTGAATTTTTTTTACTTCTTCTTGAGTGGTAATCCACAGTTCGTGCGTTGATTCATCTGTTGTAGCGAACTCGTATTCAGGACGTTTTTTTGTGATTTCCGCAAGAACTAAATCTAGCTCCTCACTTTTTTTGTGACTCAATAAGACAGGTTCTGCATTAAATCCTACAATGTCAAGGTAATTTGTAAACATTGCCTCACGTGAAGCAAGAGTAGCTTCATGTTTTTTAATTTTATTGTCTTTGTATTCCTGAACACTAGCTCCTCCAATAACGCCTAGGTAGGAGTGATGAGGAGTAGATTGTCTGTAAATATATATTGCCTCTTTTTCATCTTGTTCTAAAATGCCTCTTGCAGTGAATTCCTCGTATTTGTCTTTGACCTTTAGAAATCGCTCTGGTGTATTCGGTAAAGTTCTCGTATTGTCATTTTCAAAAAATTCAGGGTGAATAATATGAATAAATGAAAATGGATTAGATTCTAATTTCGCCTCTAGAATCGAGTGTTTATAAGTTGATACTGCGCGGGAAGCAACTAAGTGTGCTTTACTTCGTACGGGACGAATTGCTTTAAAGGCTTTAATTTTGGTCATATTTTATACATTTCTTGTTTGCATAAGTCTGCATGTAGAACAAAGATAAAAATTTGTTTGAATCACTATCGAAATATCCCTTGTTCTGAATATTTTTAATCAAAAACTGCTGATAAGCTATTCTTTTTTTAAGTCAGTGCTTGTAAATCTTTTTTAAGCTGTAACTTTGCGGCATGAAGACAAAAACGCTGAAGAAAAACAAAGTGAATGTTGTCACTTTAGGGTGTTCAAAGAATATATATGACTCTGAGGTGCTAATGGCACAATTGAAAGCAAATAAATTTGATGTTGAGCATGAGGCAAAGCAAGATGATTCCGAGATTGTAATTATCAATACATGTGGATTTATCGATAACGCAAAACAAGAATCAATTGATACTATTTTACGTTATGCACAAGCAAAAAAAGATGGTCAAGTTGATAAAGTATACGTTACAGGTTGCTTATCTCAACGCTACAAAGACGAATTAGAAAAAGAGATTCCAGAGGTTGATGCTTATTTCGGTACACGTGAATTGCCACGTATGTTGAAAACATTAAAAGCGGATTATAAGCATGAGTTGGTTGGAGAACGTTTATTAACAACTCCTTCTCACTATGCATACTTTAAGATTGCAGAAGGTTGCGATCGTCCATGTTCATTCTGTGCTATTCCAATTATGCGTGGTGCTCACCGTTCAACTCCTATTGAGGAATTGGTAAAGCAAGCACAAAGTTTAGCTGCAAAAGGAGTGAAAGAATTAATGTTAATCGCACAAGATTTAACTTATTACGGATTAGATTTATATAAGAAACGTGCTTTAGCTGAATTGGTTGACCGTTTAGCTGATGTGGAAGGAATAGAATGGATTAAATTACATTATGCTTTCCCTACAGGTTTCCCAATGGACGTTTTGGATGTAATGAGAGAGAGAAGTAATGTTTGTAATTACTTAGATATGCCATTGCAACATGGATCAACGAATATGTTGAAAGCCATGAGAAGAGGCACAACACGTGAAAAGACAGAAAAACTAATTTCTGATATTCGTGATAGAGTTCCTGGAATTGCAATCAGAACGACATTAATAGCTGGTTATCCTGGAGAAACAGAGGCAGATTTTGATGAAATGTATGACTGGGTTGAGAAATCTAGATTTGAACGTTTAGGAATTTTTACTTATTCACACGAAGAAAATACACATGCTCATAAATTTGAGGATGATGTCTCAGCAGCTTTAAAACGTGAACGTGCTGATACGATCATGGAATTACAATCTGGAATCAGTTACGATTTAAACCAAAAACATATTGGTCAAGTAAGAAAAGTATTGTTTGATAGAGCAGAAGGGGAATATTTCATTGGAAGAACAGAGTTTGACTCTCCAGAAGTGGACAACGAAGTTTTAATCAAAGCAAAAGATAACTATGTAAGAATTGGTGACTTTGCACCGATCTTAATTACGTCAGCAGATCATTATGATTTATATGGTAATTTGGCAGAATGATATTTTTGTTGAAACGCAGTATTTGACGTTTCCTTGCAAATAATTATAAAAACAAAAAAGGCGCAATAGTATTGCGCCTTTTTTGTTTGAGAAATAATATTTTATTTCTTCAACTTTTCAATGTTTTGGTCTATGAATTCAGAAACGGCATCGGTAACTGCGATTTTGTTACCGATATAGATTTGGTCAGCATAACTTTTAACGATAAGTTTCCAATCTATACCTTCATCCTTTTCATCTTTGCTTGTGAGCAACTTATCTGACACTTTATTATACAAGAAGTCTAACGATAAACCTACCAAGTATTTCTTTAATTTGAAATCGCCTGAAAAGCTTTGATTATCTTCTTTTTCTACTTTCTTTTCCAAGAAACTAAATAAGTTACTCGGCTTTAAATAGGATTTGATGTTTTCTTCAATAAAGTCTTTTGACAACTGAATTTCTGTTTCAATGCGCTCTTCTTCTAAGAGTAATTCCTTATAGCTCTTTATTGTATTCATAATTTCTTAGTCATTATACGTGTGAAACCATTGAGTAAATAACGGAGTGTGTACTTATTGAAGATACGCATTAAAATAATAGCTAGAAAGGGAAGCGCTCCAACAATTAAGAAACCTAGTGTATAGCTTTCTAATAAACCACCTAAGTAGATTGCCAAAGCAAAACCAAAGAAGGATAAACCTGTCATTATTAGAATAATTTTCAAGAATCCATAGGTAGCGTTAGCTAAAACCCCAGTAATCTTCTTAATTCCTTTAATTTTTAGCAAAGTCAAAGTAGACTTTAATAGTCGTTTAACTTCATCTATACCTTCTTCAGTAGTCTTATTTTCCCTCATAGTCTCTTGTAGTTATTAATCGCAGTAAGTAATTTACGACTTTAGGTGTGCTTTTTTTAAAAGTTCATCTCCTTTTTCTATTACCGCATCTTTAGCAGTTCCTAAAGCATCTACAGTTGCATTTTTTGCTTCTCCAAACTTTGTTGCAATTGCATCACGCGTATCTTTCCCGCTTGCTGGTGCTAATAATAAAGAAACTCCTGCTCCTACAACTGCTCCTGCTAATGCTGCTACGATGATTTTTGATTTTTCGTCCATAATAATTTTGTTTTTTATTTGTTAATATTTCTTTTAATAAAGATACGTTTTTAATGAACTTATTCAAAGTTACATATCACAATAAATTCTAAAATATAAATATATTATGCGTTGGTAATCAATTGTTAAAAAGTTATAAATCCATATTTTATGGTGTCACATTAATTATATTATTTTGAATTGTCTGGTAAATATGAATGATATAATAAATAGAGATGGGTTGATGGCATATTGCTTTTAGGAAATCTTCATAAAACGCAATTGTTAAGTTGAACCTATTGATTTAGTATGTAACGCAAAAAAAAAGAGGCTACCTTTTCAGATAGCCTCTCCTTAACATAAAGTATGTATTCAATTATTTACGAACAACCAATTTATTTGTTTTAATAACTTCATTGTTGTTGTTACGAATTGTGTAAATGTAAACACCATTGTTTAGGTTACTTACATCAACTTGTTTCATACCATTTGAAATTGTAGTATTCACAACTTCTTGTCCTGTAACAGAGTTAATGATAACTGTACCGTTCTCTAAACCATCAATCTTGAAGTTAACAAAATTGTTTGCTGGGTTAGGGTAGATACTAATTTCTTTATACTGATCTGTAACAGAAACAGGAGACGTTAATGTTATAGCATTTGAAGTAGCAATAACACTGCTATATCCAGTAGCTGCTTCAACTAAAACATAAATCTTCATTTCTACGTCTTCTTCGATAGCTACATTTTCTACAGCATTTCCTGCAGCATTAATTCTCCAGTATTCACCAGCAGCTGTAAAGTTAAAAGTTTGATTAGCACCAGTTTTTGCAATCATAACACCACTACCTGCAATAAAAGCTTCAGCGTTTGGTAAATCAAATGGGCTAACATTAGACTGCATTGCTACAACATAATAAGCATTAATGTTTGATTCATCTGGAATATCAAAAGTAAGTTCTAAATCCGAACCATCCTCATTATCAGAAATATCAGTTGCTAAAACGTTAGTAACATCAGGAACATTAGGAATAATAGCTCCTACAACAATATTATCAACAGATATCCATGATCCTGGTGCCAAAGTAGATAACGCATTGTTAAAAATTTGTCCTTCACTACTTGCAATAAAAACAGTGTATTCAGTTACTGCACCAATATAATTCATATCAACAGTTACCGTAGAGAATGCATTTTGTGTTCCTCCAAATATTTCAGAACCTGCACCAACTAAATTACCAGCACCATCATAAGCTTGTACAATAAAGATTGCTGTATCATTTGGTTTAACATCATACTTTACATCAAAAGTAAAGTCTGCATATTTATCAGTAGAAACAATGTCTTGTACTAATATAGAACCATAATCTCCATCAGGATAGTTGGTTGCATCTGTTGAGTTCGCTAAATTGAAAGAAGTAAGTTTAGCAAAACTATTTCCTTCAGTTGCTCCAGTTGTTACTTCTGTAGCTGGAGTAATTACGTTCGTACTTCCGTCTGTAATGTCACCAATAGTTGATGTAATGTTAAAGTTAATCCAGTCATTTGGTGATCCAGTTGTCCAGTTTTCAAAACCAGCGTTGTTAACTTGAGCACTAATACTAGCACCAGCGATTAAAGCCAATGCGGATAAGTAAATTTTATTCATATTATTGTTTTTTTTGATTCCTTCAAATATACTAATTCATTGCCGCTTAGACAAACAATTTATACTTTTTTAAGATAATATGTTTTACCTAGAAACCTTCTATGAATTGAAGTTTGTACCTAAAATGACAATGGTATAATATCTAAAAAAACTTTTATTTAAGTGAATTTCACTTCTGAACTTTTAGGATTTAAGAATACCATTAAGATTTGATTCAAATAATGTAGTTAATTTTATTTTCTTGATTGACGCTCTATTTTGAGACTTCCAAGTTGGAAAATAGTGGTTTTGGTTTTTGGCATATCTTGAATATAAATAATAGGTTTCTCATTTTTATTCACATTTGTGAGCGTATTGTTTATAATCCCTTTTAGATTAGGTCTACGTTCTTCGTTAAGAATATTTTTTCGTTGTAGATATTCAGCAGTTAAATCAACTATGGTTGGAGTTTTTTGATTATCGTTTTCTGAAAGTATTGAACCTTTATTCGTATCAATTTCTTTAACTAAAGCAACAGAGGCAATGACTCCGGAGATTTCTATTGCTTTTAATTGTGAAACATTTATTAGGTCGTTATCTATCGATTGTGCTTTATTTTGACCTTTTAATGGAGATTCTGCCTTTTGCTTTTTGTTTTCTGAATTAGCTAAAGATGCTTCAACTAATTCTTTATTTTCCTCAAACTTTTGTTTAGAATCAATTGGAGAATTCGAAGTAAAAAGTTGCTTATAAAGTTTGTTTTCTGATCTAGGAACTACTGAGTTAATTGGTTCATTTGAATCAATCTTAAATGAATCAGATGTGTTCTTTTCAATTTCTAAATCTACTGGCTGTGAAATTGTGTATAAATAAGGTGATTCTTCAATTGGAAGTTTAATCCAAATTATAAATACAATTGAAGCTGCTACAATTCTCATAAACCATCGTCTTGTTTGAATGGAAATAACGCGGGTTTTTCCTAGAATCAATTCTTCCTTGTTTGGATATTTAATCGTTTCTAATGGTAATCTAGCTTTATTGAATTGTAGGAATTTGTTATTTAATTCAGGATTTTCAATTAAGAAACCTTCAATTGAATTCATTTCATCTTTAGAAAGGTCACCTTCTGAATAAGCGATAAAAAAGAATTCATAATTTTTTGAATTAATCTCATCAAAGTTGATTGATGTTTTATCAAAAGTAGTTTTGCATTCAGTAATTGAGATATCACTCAATAAATTCAAATGATCACCATCATCAAACTCAGGATACTTTTCCAAGAATTTATTCAGCATCACTTTCAACTCCTCAGAAAGATTTCCTTCCCAAAGATCAAGTAAATAAGCTTCATAATTTTCTTTGTTGATTTCCATTATATTACTGATTCTAATTTCCCGATATATTTTTGTAATTGTTTTCTTGCTCTATAAATGTAAACTTTAACTTGTGAAGCATTGAGTTCAAGGATTTCTCCGATTTCATCATAATTATAGCCTTCATAATCACGTAAAAGAAGAGCTGATTTTTGAATTGGAGGAAGAGTGGCCAAAGCTTTTTCAAGAATTTCCTTTAAATCGCTCGTTTCTTGATGAATTTCTGGTTCGGTATGATATTCATCAATAGAAATGACTTTATTCCTTTTCTTTCCATCCAAAAATTGATTGAAAACGGTTCGGAAAAGATAAGATTTGACTTTTTCTGCTTGAATGGTTTCTTTTTTAATCCACACTTTCTCATAAGCATCTTGAACAAGGTCCTGCGCCAAAGCCTCACTTTTGCACAACTTAATGGCAAAACGATATAATCCATCACTGAAATCCTTTACTGCGCTATGGTATTCTTTTTTATTCAAGTATATAGAAATTCAAAGATTCAAAGATTCAATGATTCAACGATTCAAAAATTCAATTGATAATACAAATCTACGTGTATGACGATTAACTATTCTTAAAGTTACAATTTAATTGAAAATTGAAAATTGATAATTAACAATTGATAATTTCAAAAAGCACCCTTTTCGAAATTGTATATTTAAAAGTAATTTTCCCCAACTAAGTAGTGTTTAGGACAAAGGTGAGAGTGAAAATAATTATCAATTCTAAATTGTATGTTCGCGTTAACCATTAATAATTAAACATTAACCATTATTTTTAAACGCTTCTTTTATGCTGTTTCTTAATAATGTGCTTTAAAATTGCTGCTAGGATTAATCCGAAAAGAACATAAGCGATGAATAGGAGGTAACCCGGTTGCAACGAAGTGTTGTTAGTGGCAATACTATTCATGGCATCTGATTGGACATTGAGGTATTCCATTTGGTCTTCTAAAATTCCATTGAATCCTACATAAGCCATAAAAATCGCTACGACCATAACATCAGCCATTGACCATTTTCCAGATTTAAATGCTAGCCAATAAATGAGCTTGTTATTTTGCCATTTATCTTTACCAAACAGATAAACTTGAGTAGATATTAATTTAGTAATAGGAAGAACCACACTGAAGCCAAGAACTAAAATTCCAACTAAAATTGAATCCACTTTTCCGGTCTGTAACAGGATATTTACCAATTGAAGAATACTTTTGCTTTGATAGAAAATTACTTGATCTTTAAAAACCACACTTTCTCCTAGTAGAACAAAGTCCAATTGATTTATTCGCGCATCAATTTCAATCATGGCGCTTGTGAGACCAACGAGTAGAACGATTATCGCTAAAATAACGGATAAGAAGAAAAGCGATTTTTGTAAAGCAATAAATTTGAATACAAAAAACCAAAGCAATAAGAAGATAACTACAATTCCTAAAATGAAAAAAGTTTCTCTGTAGTTTTTAATTTCTAATTCCTTCGCTTTTACCAGCAGAATTGAGTTGATATCTTCACCCAAAGAAATATCGTATTTAGCATGAATGTCTTTTATCTCGAGTGAATCCTGCAAATCATAAGTTTCATCTGCAAACTCAGTCAATTTGCTAATTGCCAAAGTTTTCATTCGATCTTTGTTCTTCTCCTTCATTACCTCGTCGATTATTCGTCGACTAAATTGAGGAGCTCCAGCTTTAATTTCATCTGCATCAACAAAAGTATTAACAGCCCATTTACGAATTGTGTTTTTGAAACCTTCATCATTTGCCTGAATAGTTTTATCCGCTTGATCTACCAAACTTCGAATCAATTCTGTCAATTGAAGATGTAATAAACTGTCTTGACTTTTGGTTAATTCGAAGTCCGTAATTTGATGTTCAACAATATTCATCATTGTCCCTTTCCAAGCGGTTACAGACAGCATTCCTTTATTGATATAGTTAAGCGTACTGTAATCATCCTTGATTTCAGATCGCTTAATTGAATCCTGATATACGTTGTAAGCAAAGTAAGAAGCCAAAGCCAGTAGCGGAATTGTAACGGTAAAAAGAATAATCTTTCGAATCTTGAAGCGCGACATAGTGTTAATTATGAATTACGAATTGAAAATTACGAATTAAATGGATTTGGTGAAAGAAATAAATTAATAAAATGAAAAATCAGTATTATTTAGGTGTGAGTTGATTTAATTATGAATTACGAATTGAAAATTACGAATTAAAAGGATTTGGTGAAAGAAATAAATTAATAAAATGAAAAATCAGTATTATTTAGGTGTGAGTTGATTTAATTACGAATTAAGAATTACGAATTACGAATTGAAATCAAGATCTTTATTCACTTACCTCTAAAGTATCCACATAAATAATCACTTTCTTCCTTCCCCATTTTCTGGCTTTTTTCACATCTGTACCCATGTAAATGTCGATTTTGTTTTTCCAGCGATCATTCATTTTGTCTTTTACAAGATAGTATCCATCAAAACCTTCAATTTTAACGCGTGTATTGTGAGTAAGTCCTTGGGCAATTAAATCGCGTGATACGGCTATGGCTTTCATTCCTACTTTTAATGAATCTCCCCAAGCTGCAATCACGGGATTACCTTTTGTTTGGTTGTTCAGCGAATTATAAGCCGAAGCTTTAACAGTCATTTTTTTCCAACTATTGTACTCAGGAATCACATGTGCAGGTTTGTCTTCGTTAACGCAAGATGTAAATAGTGCTATGATGAAAAATAAAAGTAATACGCGCTGATAGATCATATTTAATTTATTTGGCTGTAGAAAAACAGTCGTTTAAATGCTTAAATATAGTCATTTAGCGAGAAAAAGCAAAGGGTAATTATGAATTATCAATTACTGATTCATCACTCATAATTCATCATTATTAAAGTTTGTATTCGGACAAAGGCCTTGGGAAATCCTCAGGATTAGCTGCCAAATGATATCTCGGATCATCAATATCATTAATTATTACTTCTTTAAACTTTGGACTTGCTTTGTACATCAACTGTTTACAGTCTTCACTAAGGTGTTTAAGTTTAATGGTTTTTCCTTCCGCTTCATATTTTCCAACTATGTTGAAAATTGCTTCGAGGGCTGAATGGTCACTTACACGAGATTCGACAAAGTCAATTTCTACACTGTCAGGATCGTTTTTAGGATCAAATTTTTCGTTGAAAGCTTGAATTGAACCGAAGAATAAAGGACCCCAAATTTCGTAAACTTTAGTACCATCTTCTTTAACACGTTTTCTAGCGCGAATACGAATTGCATTCTGCCATGCGAATGATAATGCGGAAATTATCACACCTACGAATACTGCAATTGCTAAATCGAAAATTACGGTAACAGCCGAAACGATTACCAAGACAATGGCATCTGATTTAGGAATCTTTTTGATGATTCGGAAACTAGACCAAGCGAAAGTTGCAATAACCATCATAAACATAACACCGACTAATGCCGCGATTGGCACTTGCTCGATTAATTTATCTGTAAAAAGAATAAATGTAAGTAAAGTCAGCGCCATCATAATACCTGATAAACGACCACGTCCACCAGCGTTAATATTGATTACCGTTTGACCAATCATTCCACAACCACCAGTTCCTCCGAAAAGTCCTGACATAATATTTCCAGTTCCTTGAGCGATACATTCTTGGTCACCATTTCCTCTGGTTTCGGTTAATTCATCGACTAAATTCATTGTCATTAGTGACTCAATTAATCCAACTGAAGCGGCTAGAAATGCATAAGGCAAGATGAATTTTAGGGTGTCTAAATTAAAAGGAAGATTCTGCCAAAGTTCTAGATTAGGAGTTGGGAATTCACCTTTTAATCCTGTTCCACCACCTTCAATGATATAAGATCCAACTGTTGAAACATCGAGATTAAGTCCAATAGCGATAAACGTTGTAACTAAAATTGCCGTTAAAGCAGCAGGGATTTTCTTTGTGATTTTAGGTAATCCCCACATAATTGCCATGGTTAAAGCAACCAAACCAATCATCAAATAAAGCTCCGAACCTTGCATAAATGTGCTCGCATATTCTTTCACTCCAGTATCTGAAACCACCAATGATTTATGCGTAAACATTTTCACTTGTGCCCAGAAAATCACAATAGCCAAACCGTTCACAAATCCCAACATTACTGGGTGAGGAATTAAGCGAACGAAGCGTCCTAACTTAAATACACCCGCTAAAATTTGAATAATTCCCATTAAAATAACAGTAGCCATTAAATAGAAGAATCCCATGTTTTCAATGGGTTGGTCGAAAAGCATTCCTTTAGAATGACCTTCAGCAATCATAGCAACAAATATTACTGCCACCGCACCTGCAGCACCAGAAATAAGTCCTGGTCTACCTCCAAAAATAGCAGCAATTAATCCAACAATAAATGCACCTGAAAGCGCCATCAACGGATCAATTTGCGCAACAAAAGCAAATGCAACCACTTCTGGAATCATTGCCAATGAAACGGTAATTCCGCTTAAAATGTCGTTTTTAGGATTGGTGGTGAATCTTCGGATAAATTTATTCATTGTATTTTTTTATTGGGGTGCAAAAATACTATTTTTATTCTGTAAAGAAGAAATGCAGACTATTCTTTGATCCATCTTTTACATTAATCGTATTAGGGTTGCTTTGAAGGCGAGTTTTTTACTTAATTTAGTAGTTTATAAGTTGAGAATCTATGAAATCAAAATACTTACTTTTAATACTTACTCTGCTCATTGTGACCATCTCTTTTGGTCAGAAAATTCATATTTCAGATTATAAAAGTGGTGCTGACTTAACAGCTTATGTCGTAGATTATGAAAGTCAAGCGGACCTATTGGTTTATAGAGTTGAATATGAAAGTGAAGCTGGAATAAACGACGGAAATTGGTTTTTTGTACAATTTCAAAGTCAATCGGATAAAAGCATTTTCTTTGTAGATTATGAGAGTCAAGCTGACATTAAAATCTACTATGTGCAATATGAAAGTCAAGCAGGATGGAAAACTACAACCAAAAAGCTATTCTTAGAATAGGAATTATTTTCAATTATTTCTTTTAACATCATTCTATAAAACATTTATCAGTGAATAAAATTACAGAACAATCCAGCAATTACGATAAACTTGAAGAGTTAACAATTCATGAACAATTAACGGCAATGAACAAAGAGGATCAATTGGTTCCTTTGGCAGTTGAGGCAATCGTAGTCGAGATTACAGCATTTGTTGAAGAAGCATTAGTTCGCATGAAAAAAGGCGGAAGATTATTCTATTTAGGCGCTGGAACAAGTGGAAGATTGGGTATTCTTGATGCTTCGGAATGTCCGCCAACATTTGGAGTTGAACAAGGTTTAGTGGTTGGATTAATCGCTGGTGGAGATGCTGCGATTAGAATTGCAGTTGAAAATGCTGAAGATAATACCGAATTAGGCTGGGAGGAATTGCAGAAAATGAATATCCAAAAAGATGATATTATTGTTGGAATAGCAGCCTCTGGAACAACACCTTATGTTTTGGGAGCTTTAGAAAAAGCAAATGCAGCGGGAAACTTAACTGCTGGTATTACTTGTAATCCTGATAGTCCATTGAGTAAAGTAGCTCAACATGGATTAGTTGCTGTGGTTGGGCCCGAGTTTGTGACTGGAAGTACACGTTTAAAATCTGGAACAGCACAGAAATTGATCTTAAACATGATTTCAACAAGTTTGATGATTGGTTTAGGAAAAGTGCAAGGAAATAAAATGGTAGATATGCAATTGAGTAATGCTAAATTGGTTATCCGTGGAGCAAATATGGTAGCAGAGCAATGCGGGATTGAGTTTGAAGAAGCGAAGGCTTTATTGTTGGAATTTGGATCTGTTAGGAAAGCAGTTTTAGAATATAATGGTTAATTGTCAAGGATTAATTGTCGTGTTTCACAACGTTGTTGATGCTAGTTGATCATCTTATTTTGTGAAATTAATATTTTTTTTTCAAATTCTTGTGGTGTAATTTTAAATATATCAGGACTCATTTCATACCACTTATAAACGGCGTCTAATGGTGTTTTCACATCCAGTTCTCTTCTGAGTGAACCATGACGCCTATAGATGTTATATATGTAAAGGAACTTATATAAATCACAATACATTTCAGCTTTTGTTTCGTAATCATGCTTTAGTATAGTATTGTTCTTAATGATTCCATTAGCTCTTTCAACCATTCCGTTTGTTTGGGGTGAATAAGGCTTCGTTAATCTATGATCTATATTATTCTCATCGCATTTTATATCCATTTTGGATTTCTTAGTACATGAATTCCCTCTTTTAGATTTATGAAGCTTATTACTGAACTCCAATCCGTTATCGGTTAAAATGTGAGTTATCTTAAAAGGAAAGAACTCGAAGCATTCCTCCATGAAACACTCAGTACTGCGAGCTGACTTGGTATCGTAAACCTTGTAATACATAAGTCTTGTGGCTCTATCAATGGCTACAAAAAGGTATGTTTTCTTTCCGTCAAGTTTTGGCAAATAGGTTACGTCTATGTGTAAATAACCAGGATCATATTCTTTGAACATCTTAGACTTTTCCTTTACTGCGACAGGTACTTTATTTATACCTTCTCTAACGAGACATCGGTAAATAGCACTTCTGGAAATATCAGGGTTATATTCTGATAGAGATTCATAAATCTCATCTATAGGAACCCAAGTAACCGATCTTAAATTGATAATCAAAGCCTCCTCAAGCTCGCTTAATGCATAATTAATATTATGTGGTCTGGATGATAAATCACTTGTGAAATCTCTGTTCTTCCATTTAGAGACTGTTTGGGCTGACACACCAAAACGTTTGGCATTTTCTTCATTACTGTCTTCTGAAGCTTGTAATTGCTGACGAATGTTTATATTTGTCATAGCATTGTCATGGTAAATCTGTTTCATAATTATTTTTATTTGTCGTAAAACAAAAATAATCAACTTTTTTATCTATCTCCCCTTCGGGTCTCTTGATTGGCGCCAATCAAGAGACCCGAAGGGGAGATTAATGTCATCAACAACGTGGTGAAACTTTACAATTAATTATTAACGCGATAGGGATGGTTTTTGAGTATTATTGTCAATGTTTAATGATGTTTGGTAATGTATATCAGCCTTTAGGAATTTTACTTCAATTCTCCATAATTGAAAATAAAAGTTAGAAGTCAATTTGGTTTTTAATGTGAATTTTATGAAACGTATTTTATTTATTTGAATTTCAGTTTTTTACGCCACGATATTCAATACCCCAAACTCAATACTGTCTCGATTTTTCGAGATTTCTATTTCTTAGACTTCATGAAAAACACTACAAACGCTAAAGCCAAGGCAAGAATGATCATTATGAGAATTGAGTTATTTATCCAAGGTAAATAATCTTTCTGACTTTTTTTATTTGGTGGTGGAGTGAATTTCGGAACAACAGATGAATCTTTTGCGGCTTTTTCGGTAAAATCTGTTTTCATTCGAAAACGGTTATTAATAATTTTTCCAAACTTAGTTTTAAAGCTTATAGAAATATAATTGTTTTCGTTCATTTCTTCAACAGTGCTATTGTATTTTTCAACAACCGCCATGTCAGGTGCATAATAATGTCTTGAGCCAGCGTAATAAAATAAGGCATTAGTGGTATAGAAATATTCTTTTTGAAAATCTGCCATTTCTTCAAAGGCTTGAGATAGAATATAATCTTTTTCATCATGGAGAATAGTAAAATGACGAAAAGCAGAATCAATAGCAAAAGCAATTTCTACCAATTTGTTATTATTTGGAGATTTTTTGGGATTCATTTCTTCTAAAGCCTCATCTTTTAGAATTGGAAATATTAAAGTTGAGTCAGGAATGAAAGTTTTCTTTTTGTACTTTATATATGCGTCATTTAAGTCAAGTACAGCGCTTTTTATACTGTAAATTGAAATGGGATCTTCTGGAATTGTTTTTTTATTGAATTTTTTAAGCATTTCATACCGTTCTAAATGCTGTAAAGTTGTTCGGTAAAGCATTTGGGCGTGAGATTCCTGAATAGTATCAATTTGTAATCTCGCAAAAATACTCAAAGCTTTTTCAAATTTCTCTAAATGAACATTTTCGTAAGCATAAAATAGACTGTCTTGTGCTGTCCACTGAGTTGTCGGTTTATCTGCTATTTCTGAAATCCGGTTTTTCATATATGCAGGTGGAGCAGGCTGTCTATGGTATTTAACTACTTTAAATAAGTAGGTATTTTCTTGGCTAGGTGGTTTTTTGTAGTCAATTTTTTGACCAATCACCAAGTGCGCATTTAATAATAGTACAATTGAAAAAAGTAAATATTTCATAATGTTATTCATTCTAATCCTCCGTTAATTAGTGCAAATTGTAAAATATTGAGTCCCATTTTTAGTGCTTTTTCATGATTCTCCTGCGTATCACTGTGCACAGTAATGTCTTCCCAACCGTCTCCTAAATCTGTTTCATAAGTATAAAGTAAAGCGAGTCTTCCTTCAATTATAATTCCAAATGCTTGTGCTCTTTCTCCATCATGTTCATGAATTTTAGGCAAACCGTTAAACTTATATTTTTGATTAAAAATGGGATGATTATAAGGCAGTTCTACTAATTTAAAATTAGGAAATAACTTTTCAAGTTCCGGACGAATATATTGATCCATTCCGTAATTATCATCGATGTGTAGAAATCCTCCTCCAATTAAATAATTTATTAAATTTTCTCTTTCAGAATTAGAAAAAACAACATTTCCATGTCCCGTCATGTGAACAAATGGATAAGTAAATAGGAGGGAAGAGCCCACATCAACATAAGGAACTTCTGGATTAATGTTCGCGTTGAGTTGTTGATTGGCGAATTTCACAAGGTTTGGAACAGCAGTTGGATTGGCGTAATAATCTCCACCACCGCTGTATTTGAGTACTGCCAATTGATAACTTCCTTGCCCGAAAGCGAAAGTTAAGATGAAAAATGATAAAATGCTCAATATTAATTTCATAGTAATTATTCTAACGTTCTTCAAAAAATAGTTTGACATTCATACATGCATAAACACCCGCCGTTTCAGTTCTCAAACGCGTATTACCCAAAGTTACGGCTTGATATCCATTTTCTATGGCTTTTTTAACTTCATTTAAGGTAAAATCTCCCTCTGGTCCAATTAAAATTGGAGTGTTTTTTCCAATCCATTTGCTGGAATCTAATGCTAACTGCTTTTGAATTGTGGTATTTTGTTCTTCTTCTTCGTAACAATGGGCAATTAATCCATTTGTATGTTGCTTAATGAAGTCTTCAATAGAAGTTAATTCATTTAATTTTGGAATAAACAAACGCTTCGATTGTTTCATCGCAGAAACGAGAATTTTATGAAAACGTTCATTTTTAATCTTTTTGCGTTCGGCATTTTTGCATAAAATCGGTGTGATTTCATGAATTCCTAATTCCGTTGCTTTCTCTAAAAACCATTCGAAACGGTCGTTATTTTTAGTAGGAGCAATCGCAATGTGAATGTGGTGTTCGTCTTGAATAGCTTTATGAAAATCAATTCTTTTTACTACGACTGCCTTTGGAGCGCTATCGGTTATTTCACCAGTAAATACAACTCCAGTTCCGTTCACAATCTCCATTTGATCTCCTGGCATCATGCGCAAAACTTTCGCTGCGTGTTTTGATTCGTCAGGTGGTAAAGTTATTTCGTCCTGATTCAAAGAATCTATATCAATGTAAAATCTTCTCATTTTTAAACATTAATGCATTAAAAGATAAACCAATTCTCGCAATAAATCTGCATCAGAACCTGGTCCACGATTTATTCCTTTACTTTTTAAATCGTATTCCTGAAGTGTCGCTATATTTTTAGCAATCTTTTTTGGATTATAAATTCGCTTGGCTTGTAGAACTTCTTTTGCCGCTGGATAACTCATTTTTAATTTTGACATTAATCCATTGACATCTGTGGCATTAGAAAAATGTGCTTTCATCAATCGTTCATGAAAACCAAATAATAATGGAATCAACTGTGTAATATGCGCTGCTTTTGGATTCTGTTCGAAATAATTTATGATTTTATTGGCTTTCAGAATATCACGAGAAGCCAAAGCATTCGTTAATTCAAAAGCATTATAGTCTTTAGAAATCCCAATATTTTCCTCGATATGAACTTCGCTAATTTGTGTTCCTTTTTCAAGAACAATCATTAGTTTCTCAAGTTCTTTGGCTATTTTCCCTAAATCAGCGCCTAAAAATTCAACCAAAAGCATTGTCGCTTTTTGATTGATAGAATAACCTTTCCCTTTCAAATAAGTGATAATCCAACCATCAACCTGATTTTCATAAAGCTTTTTACTTTCGAAAATAACGCCATTTTTCTTAATGGTTTTAAAGAACTTCTTCCGAGAATCGGCTTTCTTGTGTTTATGCGCAAGAATCAAAACTGTAGTTGGTGATGGGTTTTCGAAATAAGCTTCCATCATTCCCCAATCCTTTACATCTTGCGCTTCTTTTACAATCACCAACTGACGTTCAGCCATCATCGGATATTGTTTTACTTGCTCTTGAAGCTGACCCATATCAGCATCTTTCCCATATAAAACCGTCAAATTAAAATCACGTTCGCTTTCATCTAAAATGTATTTAGTGGCTGCATCAGTAATTTGATCGATATAGAAAGACTCATCACCATGCAGTAAATACAATGCATTTGGTGTTTTATCTTTAAACTGCTTTATAATTTCTTTCACGCTAATTTGAATCAATAAGGGGTTAAAATAACACAAATTTTGCTAGTTAACTTGTGTTTTTCTAGCAAAATTTGTGTTTTTGGATTTGTTGCCTGCTATAATCAACGGATTCCTCTTTCGATACGTTCCCTTCGACAGGCTCAGTCAACTGGTTAATCTTTGGAGACTTTGCCTTCGACAGGCTCAGTCAACGGAGTTCCTCTTTGTAATTGTTCTCTTCAACAGGCTTAGTCAACGGTGTCCTTTTTTTGGTGACTGAGCTTGTCGAAGGCGCCATAAAAAGTCTGTCGAAGCTACAAAGAATTAATAATTCTCTAAAAAGTTGTTCAACAACCTCACCCCAGTTCCAGTTCCACCTTTTCCTTTATAATTCTCTTCTGAAGCCAAGAAAGCCGGACCTGCAATATCAATATGAATATAAGGAGATTTCACAAAATGCTCAAGGAATTTTCCAGCGGTAATACTTCCTGCATACTTTCCTCCAATGTTTTTTAAATCTGCAATTGAAGATTTAACTTCTTCCGCATAATCATCCCAAAATGGCATTAGCGCTAATCTTTCATGCACATTGTATCCAGATTTAATTAAATCATCGAGGATTTCTTGTTTGGCATTTCCCATTACACAAGCTGCTTTTTGTCCAATTGCTGCAACAGCTGCGCCAGTTAAAGTCGCTGCGTCAATAACTAATTCTGGATTTAATTCCTTAGAATAAGCCAAAGCATCTGCCAAAATCATTCTTCCTTCAGCGTCGGTATTCAAAACTTCAACTGTTGTTCCGTCATACATTGTAATTACGTCACCAGGAACATAAGCGTTTCCGCCCGGACGGTTATCAGTTGCTGGAATTAGTGCGATAATGTGCAAATCTAATTCATTCATTGCCGCTGCGTAAATCGTTCCCGCCATACACGCTGCGCCTCCCATGTCACTTTTCATCAAGTCCATAGAACCAGCAGTTGGCTTTAAACTCATTCCACCAGTATCGTAAACAACACCTTTTCCAACCAAAACAATTGGTTTTTTGTTCTTTGGATTTTTCGGCTTGTATTCTATAATTGTAAAAGTTGGTTCATCAACAGAACCTAAATTCACTGCCAAAAGTCCACCCATTTTTAATTCTTCGATTTTCGCTTTATTGAAAACAGTAACTTTTAGGTTATCTACTTTTTCGAATGATTGAATTTCTTTAGCTAATTGAGGAGCTGTTAAGTAGGAGAGTGGCTCATTCACCATATCTCTCGACCAATAAACAGCTTTCGTTGTATTGTTTAATCGGCTAATTTCTTTGGCTTCGAAAGTATCTAATAAAGTGATTTCCTTTAATTGATAACGTTTCTTATCCGCATCTTTAAAATACTTTAAGAACTGATAATTAGACAATGCCAGACCTTCAGCAAGTGCTAAAGCAGTATTTCCTTTTCCAGAAATGAAAATTTGTTCAGCCGATTTAGCGAGTTTAGTTCTGATCTCATGTCCAGCGACACGTATTTTCTCTAAATCTTCATTCTCCTTCACAAAGAAAATAAATTGCTCACCTAGTTTTATATAATCTGTTTTATCATCAGAAGCGATGAAAGTTTTTGCTTGTTCTGTAACGATTGCTGGAACACCTTCAACTGTTTTGAATTCCTTTCCTACAATAAATGCGATATGTCCGTCTTTGGAATATGATTTCCCTTGTTTGATCATTATTTTGATGTTTTTTTTGATTTTCAAAATTAACAAAATTAAAGGATAAGGAAATTACGATTTGATAGTTATCGGATGACGAATTGTGAAATTACGAATTTGTTAAGATTTCATGGAGTTATCTTAGGGAGCTTAATTGGCATTTTAGGGTTCTAATTACTTTTTGTTGTAACGGTAAATGGATAAATCCTTAAATTAGTTCATTGTCAGTTATCATTGATCTAAATTTTTCAAATCTTCGTTCGCCAGTAAAGATTTCATTTGCATTATAGCTACTTGATTGAGCTGTATTAATCTCTTTTTTTGAGGTAATTTTTGTTCAATTAGTAGAGCATTTATACTTTCCATATTACTTAGTCTTTGCAAGAAAACTCCAAATACTGCGTTATGCTTGTTTTAAATTACAGTCATTTATAAAGATAAACTCCCGATAATTAAAAACATCACAAGCCTTGTCTTTGAAGTTTTCTTATCAAAGACTTAAAAATGATTAGTTTACTTGCGGACACCACTTAACACTGCGAGTTGTTGTATATTGGCTTCATCTCTCATATTGCCTTCCTTATTTGGATTTTCTTTTTTCCATTCTTTTGCCGTTTTACCGAATAATGCAACATTTAATAAATCCGCTTCACTCGCATAAGCAAAATTAATTTGAGATTTTGTGATTAAATTAGGAATAATGTTGTCTCTGATCGCATCTGTATGGATTTTATAGTTGATTTTAGACAGCGTTCTTTGGAAATTCCATTTAAGATTAAGTCGGTTGTTTTCCTCTTCTTTTAATCTTTGGAATTCTTTGATTAGGAATAATTTGAAAATAGGATTTATTGCTGAACAAAATTCAAATGCAATATCTTTGTGTGCGTAAGTTCCACCATATTTTCCTTTTTTGGTGTAAATACCTGTTGCATTTGTTTCCTCAACCCATTTACTTGGACTTAAAACAAAGCTATGTAAGCCAGCTTCCATTTTAAAGTGGTCGAATTCGACCACTTTAAAATCCGGATTATATAATTGCTCCCATGTTCCAAGAAACTCTAAAGTATTCCTTGTTCTTATCCAGTTTTTAATAATGTCTGCGGCTCTGGCTTCTCCTTCCTTAGCATTTGCCATGTCAGTAATGCAGATATAGTCTGAGTTGTCGGAACTTGATATTTTTATAACTGTTCCTTGAACGTTTATTGTTTTGCTTTTCACCATGATTTAAGTGGATTTTAGATTTAATAAAGTTGTTATTCTTATTTAAGGTAGCGAAATAGTTTGCTTTATTCCAACAATTTGACTGTTTATTCCATATTTTTATTTACTTCGTCATGATTTGGCGAACCTCTTGCTCACCTTTGTAAACGAAACGATATGATGGAAAAACACAAACGATTGGAAACCCTTATTCATGTTTTAGAGAAAAAACCTTTTGTCTCTAAACAGATCATCCTTGATTATTTCAATGATTTTCACGATATGGATTTGTCTGCTAGAACTTTAGAACGAGATTTTCAATCCTTAGCAATAGATTATCACATTACAGTTAATTATTGTCATACAAAAAGAGGCTATCATTTAATGTTTGAGGACAGTGATCAAATTACGTCATTTTTGTCTTTTACTGGGAGGGTTTACCTGGCTGAACTTTTCCGAAAAGGATTAAAAGATTTTCAAGATTTACGAAAATCGATAAAATTAGAAGATCACTCAGATTTTAAAGGTATTGAAAGGGTAGAACCTATTTTTATGGCAATTCAGCAAGGTCGAATTGTAGAATTTACGCATGAAAATTATTTGAAAAAGACTTTAAAGCAATACCGAATCGCTCCTTTGCAATTGCGTGAATATCAAGGACGATGGTATATGATTGGAGTTCCGCTGGTCGAGGATGATAAGTTGGAAGATAACGCCATTATAAAAAGCTTTGGATTGGCGCGCATTACCCAGTTGAAAACAACAGAAGTTTCTCCTATTTCTGAGCTTCAATTTGATCATCAACTGCAAAAGTTTGAACAAATCATAGGGTTGAATTATGATGAAGCAGAACAACGAGAAAATATTGAAATCGCTGTTTCTCCTAACCAATATAAATATTTGGAAAGTCTGCCGGTGCATGCTAGTCAGTACAAAAAAGGAGAAGATAAAGACGGTAGAATTATAATAAGCATTCATTTAATTCCCAACTATGAATTGAAGATGCAAATTTTGAAATTGGGAGCTGAAGTTGAAGTAATTCGTCCTCAGTATTTACGAGATGAAATAGTAGAAATATTAAAACAATCATTAAAAATTTATCAAAATGGAAACTAAAAAAACAATTAAAGAGCACTTAGACCACTTTAATATTGATGGCTATTCAAATAAACATTCAAAGAATAGATTCTTGCGAAAACCTTTAGAATTAAGTTAGCGTTGTATGTCATTTGATAGGGAATAAGCAAGGGGGTAAATAAGAATGAAATTACTTTGGAAAATAGAACCGAGTAATTAACTTTAAGAAAAACTTAACGACTAAATTATGTTACAGACTTTATTGAGGATTGGGGAATGGCAGAGTGAGGGAAAAAGTGAGTGGGATCGGTTTTTGGAATACCCGAAAGCTGCGACAAAAGATAAGCATGGAAATTCTATTTCCAATTATACGCTTCCAATAATTTTTGACTTGGATAATCAAGAGGTGATTATTGATAAGGAGAATTTAGAAGAGTATGATGAACGAAAAATTAGCGAAACTATTCCACTGAAAATTAAGGGGGGAAACAACAAAGCTATTTATACCGCAGTTCCAGCAATAAAATTAGAGCAGATTTATAAAACATTTTTTGGTAAGTATGATTTCAACGATGAAATTACTCCCGAATTTGGGCAATTAATTGAAGCTATTGAGAAATTCAATACTAAATTTCTAACTGATGAATTTAGAGGATTGCTAGATGAAGTGTTCGAATTGAGAGAAAAATTTTTGGATTTAATTCGAACCACAAATAAAAAAGGAGAGCGAGAAATTAAACTCGCGGCTATCAATGATCGATTTGAATTAAATCCGAATGAGAATATTGTTTTTCTCTGTGTAAAGATAAAAGCTGAAAAATATGGAATGAATTCACCGACCTTGTTCTCCAATATAAAAACCTACAAAGTATTTTTAGAGGAATCTTTTTTAGGCGGCGACGATTCTAAAGTTGGAAAAAATGAAAGTAAACATAAGCTATGTTATGCAAGTGGTTTACTTTCAAAGGAGGTCAATGAACTGGCGTTGGATACGAGGTATAGCCTAAATAAAATGTTTGTTACTGAAACTAAAAATTACGCCTCCTCATTTCATAAAAAGAATTTCAATATTAATTATCAGGTAAGTGACGAGAACCAAACATATTTAGATTATGCGTCAGATTATTTTTTAAATCATGGATACAAAACAAGAATTGCAAATATAGATCATGTTATTATTCCTCAATTTCTAGCGAACTCCAATGTTGACCTTGAAATGGCAATGGAGAGCATTAAAAGAAACTCAAATTTGCTGTTCAACCTGAAAAAAATAAGTGAATATTCGGTGAATATAGGAGAATGGTTGAATAAAGAAGATGAGATCTTTTGGATAAATTTTATTGCCTTTGAATCGGATGGAAACTTTTTCAAATCAACAGAAGTGATTAAAGATGTTAGTAACTTTCATTTTGATAAACTGATAGAAAATTTTTATAAAATCGATAAGCAATTTAGAGAGAGTGATTTTGTGAATTGGGAAACTGTTATGAAACGTTATGGAGAGCCTAGGTTTTTCAATTTCAACTCACTCTATGAGGTTATTCCGATAAGGAAAGATAAAGAAAAAAAGAATAAAGCATTAGAATTATTTAAAACAATTTTAGAAAATCGGAAAGTTGAACCTAAATTTATCTATGATTATTTTACAGAGTTAATTCTTTGTCACCATTATAAACGGTATGCCAGTTATACGAATGTCCAAGAGTTCGGTAAAGACTTTTTCTATTTTGCTGTTCGAGACAGCGTTTTCAAATACCTTGCATTTTTTCAATTATTAAAAAAATTAAAACTTATAGATATGGATGAAACCACACCACAAGAGAATATCGATAATCGATATGACCAAGCAGAAAAAGACTTCTTTACTCAAATGGGTTATAAAAAGGAGCAACGCGCAATGTTTTATCTTGGACGCATGCTCAACAGTGTTGAGTATTTGCAAAAAGATAAAAATAAGACTGTTATTCAAAAAGTCAATTTTAATGGAATGGACAAAGACAGTATACAACGTTTACGTATTGATTTAATTGAAAAAGCCAAACAGTATAACTCCATGAATAAAGTAGTCTTTACAGATCAAAAATTCGGGAATGAATTTGACTTTAATAATTGGAGTTTGAATCCCCAAGAGGCTACGTTTTTCATGCTCACAGGATATTCTTTTGGAGCAGGAAAGAAAATTGAAAATAAAGAAACAGAAGAAGAACAATAACCACAATTTAAAATTATAATATTATGAGTACAGTAAAAAATTCCTCAGATTTCCTTTTTATTTATGAAGCGATCCAATGTAATCCTAATGGTGATCCAGATCAAGAAAATAAGCCTCGTATGGATTATGACACCAAAACAAATTTAGTGACCGACACTCGACTTAAGCGATATATGCGTGATTATTTGACTGATATAAACCAAGAAGAGGTTGTATTTGTTAACATGGAAGGAAATTCCAAGGTGAGTGTGGATAGTAAGCTCAAAGCGGTAATTAAAAGGACTATTGAAAATGAAGGTGAATTAGAGAAAGCTTTTGCTGATAGTCCAGAATCCTTAAAGGTTTATCAAGATGTTATTGATAAAGAGAAAGATGCTGAAAAAGTATGGAAAGCGATAACCGATAAGAAATTTAAACATAAGGAGGTAAATTACGAACTCTTAGCTTATTTGGTTAAAGAGAAATTTATAGATATCAGAATGTTTGGAAGTGCATTCGCTGTTGGAGGTTTTACAAAAGCTTACACGGGACCAATTCAATTGAATTGGGGATATTCTTTCAACAAGGTTGAATTGATGGATTCCAGCTCGATAGTTACAATTATGGCAGATGACAGTAGTACTTTTGGTAAGGATTATAGAGTGCATTACAGTTTGTTAGGTTTCAATGGAACCATTAATACTCCAGCAGCTAAATCTACAGGTTTGTCAGATGCAGATGTTGCGATTTTTAGGGATGCGATTTGGGAAAGTATTCCAGCCAATCCAACCCGATCAAAACTTAATCAATATCCAAAACTGTATGTTGAAATAGTTTATAATGAAGGAGTTTCAAATGGACAGTTTGGTGATTTGAGAAACTATGTAGAAACTAAACCAGTTGATGGTATTTCAGATAAACAAGTACGTAAATTCAAAGATTTAGAACTAGATTTAAGTCATCTTAAAAAGGTTTTAAATGATAATAAAGATAAAATTAAAGATGTAATTATCCGCACTTCTACTGATTTTAAATTTAGTCTTTAACAGAAGGGTTCAATCAAATAAAACAATTTTGTTATGGAAATTTTAAGTTTTAAAATTAGTGGTAAAATGGCGCATTTCCGAAAGTACTACGCCAATAATACGGCTTTTAGCTTTTCTATTCCGCCACGCACAACTTTGATGGGAATGGTTGCTGCTTCAATGGGTTTGCCAAAAGACTCTTATTATAATGATTTAGCCTCGGAAAATGTGCGATTTGGAATTCGGGTTTTAAGTCCATTGAAGAAAAGCTTTCATCGACTCAATTTTTTAAGCATTAAGTCTATTGGCGATATGTCGAAAAATTTGACTTCGGATTTGAGGGGTGAAAATGGCAGGATACAAACTCCTTTTGAAGTTATTACAGCATGGGACATCACTAAAAATGATGTCTCATATCAAATATTTATTACAACAGCGAATACCGAAAGTACTTATTTTGAGAAGATTAAAAGTCATTTTTTGAACAATGAATCGGTGTACAATGTCTCATTAGGAACTGCTAATTTCTCAGCAAGAATTTCGGATGTTGTCCTGTTTAATAACTCTAATATTTCAGAAGTTGAGGAAAAGGATTTTGTACTAATGAATTCTGCTTTGCCCATACATATTGTTCAGGAATTAAAATTTGACAAGGAGGAATATGATAGCTACAATTTTGTTGAAGAAGATATGATGCCTGGCGATTTTATTGCTAATGGAAACAGGGAAGTAAGAAAAATGAATAAACTTTTGTTTTCGATAACTCCTAATCCATTGCGGGTTAAGTTAAACAGATCATTTTACAACATTAAAACAGATTCAGAAAACCTGAATATTCAATTTATGGATTTATGATATTTTATTCTCACAGTAAAGAAAATGATGAAGGAAATGTAAACGGTTCGAAAGAATTGAAAGAACACATCAATGGAGTTAAGGAAAAAGCCTTATTTCATTTAAATAAAAGTGTCCAACTTGGATACTCAAAGGAAGAATTGGTGGAACTTATCGAATTGGCGGTAAATCTGCATGATTTAGGAAAATATACTTCCTATTTTCAAAATTACCTGCTAAAGAAAGAGCCAATCGAGCAAAGGTTAAAACAACATGCACGGATTGGTGGCTTTGCAGCTTTTAATTTGTTAGAAAAAGAGGAGAAAAAAGCCCTACTCGTTTTCTATTTGATATTTTTACACCACAGTCAATTGGTTAATTTCTCAGATGTAATTATAAAATTAGATAGAAATTTAAACGATATAATTGATACTCAACTAGAAAATTTAAAACCTCATTTTGATTTAATAAATAATGAATTAGGACTAGAGAATCTTAGTGATTTTATCTTCTATCCAGAAGAAAGGAAAATCAGAAAAGGATTTAGAGTATGGCAAAAAAAGAATGCAAATATTCAAGACTATTTTTTAATTAATTATCTATTCTCATTACTCATTGAGGGAGATAAGTTAGATGCATCTGATACGCAGACGCATGAGTTAAAAGCTATTAATCCATTATCTGTTGATAAGAGATTCGGAGAAGTAAAAATTTCTGATTCTAAAATTGAAGATTTGGACAATAACCAGCTGCGAAACTACTGTCGAGCCGTGGTTATTTCTCATATTGAAGATGCAAATATTTTAAATCATTATATTTTTACTTTAACTGCTCCTACTGGAATAGGTAAAACAATGACGGCTTTGGATTTTTCTTTGAAATTAAAGGATAAAATAAAAGTAAAAACTGGTGAAGAATCTCGAATTATATATGCCTTACCTTTTATAAATATTATTGAACAAGCCCTTTCTGAATATAAAAAAACACTTAGTGAACAAGATGTGAAAATACTTGGTCATTATCAATATGCGGATATTTTTGGAGATGAAAAGCAATCAAACTCTGGAGAAGTTCAAAATTATAATCAAAAGTTAATGGCCATTGATACTTGGCAAGCAGATATAGTTATCACCTCATTTGTTCAGTTTTTCCAGACTCTTATTACGAATCGAAATAAATTACTCAAAAAGTTTAATCATTTTGCTGGCTCCATAATCATTTTAGATGAAGTTCAGACGCTGAGGTTAGATCAAATGCCCTTACTCGGAGCCGCGTTATTTTATCTATCAAAATTTTTAAAATCACGCATTATTTTGATGACGGCGACACGTCCGAAGATTTTTGAATTAGCGCAAAAGGAGATACTTGATCATCAAAACGAAAAAGTTGAAGCTAAAGAATTACTTACCAATTATGAAGAGGTTTTCTCAGTCTTTCAGAGAACTTCTATTCAGCCGCTTCTAAATAATTTAACTGATGAGCAAGAAAATAGAACTCAAGAGTTTGTTTCTTCAATTTTTAAAAAAAAATGGCAAGAAAAGCAATCTTGCTTAATTGTTTGTAATACAGTTGCACGTTCAATAGAGTTATTTGATTCAATTAAAACTCACATAGAAGAGAACGAATTAAAAAATCCTATTTATTACTTGTCAACGAATATAATTCCTGCCCATCGCTTTGAACGGATTGAAAAAATAAGAGAAGACTTAAGTGAAGGGAATTCACCAATCTTAATTGCAACGCAAGTTGTTGAAGCAGGAGTTGATCTTGATTTTGATATAGGCTTTCGTGATATTGGTCCAATAGATTCAATTATACAGGTTGCTGGACGAATTAACAGAAATAATAATCCTACAAAAACACACTCACCGCTTTATATTGTCGATTTTGATAGTAAAAAAACCATAAAAATATACGGTCGATTGGCTTATCAGCAAGCTAAAAACGCTTTAGAAACTCAATCCATTTTTAAAGAAGAGGAATATTTGAAATTAATTGAAGGATATTTTGATGGTATTTCAGAAAAAAGTTCATTCGCTACTTCTAGAAAGTTCTTTGACTCTATGCAAAGTCTTAATTATGATGATGAGGACAAGGAAACTTTTCCCGTTTCTTCGTTTCGTATTATCGAAGAATCTGATTTTTATGCAACAGTTTTTGTAGAAATAGACAATGATGCAGAAGAGTTAAGAAATAAGTACCTCCAAAAAATATTAGGAGAATTAAACAGTGAGGAATTCAATCGAGATTGGAAATTGAAATTCCAACAGCATATTATCTCTGTACCTAAATTTCTTTGTGATGATTTAGATCAAATAAATGAATATGAAGAAAATATCCTCTTTGTACCTTTAGCGGAGATTGATGGAATATATAGTTTTGAAACTGGGTTTAATCGCGCTTTAAGAGATTCCAATAAATCATTTACATTCTAAACAAAAAAAATGACACCAATAAAATTAAAAATCAATCTCGAAAACATGCCTCACAAGGTATATCGGAAAGTTTTAGTGCCAGAAAATATTAACATGCATCAGCTTCACCTAGTTATTCAAATAGCAATGGGGTGGGCCAACTCTCATTTATTTGAATTTTCCGACAAGAAATGGAATGGGAAATACCGTGCTGGAATTTCAAATGAAATAGATGATTATTTTGCAGATAGTCCAGAAGAGAGTTTAAAGGATGCCTTTGAAGTTTCCTTGAAAGATATTTTCCTTAAACAAAATGACGGCAAGCCCTTTTGGTATCTTTATGATTTTGGCGATGATTGGAGGCACAAAATATCTTTTCAAAAACTAAATAAAAAACAATTAGAAAATGTTGAGGATCGGCTTATTTGTTTTGAAGCTGTTGGGAAATGTCCACCCGAGGATATTGGAGGTCCATGGGGCTATGTTGATTTCTTAGAAGCTATTCAAGATAAAAACCATCCTGAACATCTTGAAGTATTGGAGTGGCATGGTATAGATTCTAATGAAGAATATGATACAGAAACAGTTAATATTGATTTAATAAACCAACAACTTTCAGGGTTAAACAAATCAGAGGATTGGGAGACTGACAAATATGACATTTACTAATTTTTTATTCTATTGTAAAATATATAATTATGGATACAGCTCAACAAAACACCACAAAAACGATTACTATTTGTCGGATTAAATTTCCCGAAATCAATCTTAAAACCAGAGATGGTCACAAACTTCGCGGATATTTTGGCAATCTTTTCAAGGAGCACTCCACAATTCTCCATAATCACTATGAAGACGGGAAGTTTCGATATAAATATCCATTGGTACAATATAAAGTGATTGATAATACACCTTACTTAATTGGTATTGAAGAAGGAGCTGAGTTGCTTCCAAAATTATTTCTAAAAATTCAAGAAATAGATATCGATGGCAAAAAATATCCTATCAACAATAAAAATATTGAGATGGAACAAGAGCGTGTTGGTTATTCTGATGAGCTAATAGAGTATAAATTTAAAAATCTTTGGATGGCTTTAAATCAGCGCAATTATTCAGTATACCAACAAATTGAAAATCCAAAGGAAAAAGAGAAAATGCTTAAAAGTATATTGGTTGGCCACTTACTTAATTTTTTTAGAAATATTGAGCTGGAATTAACGCCTAATGAACGAATTATGGTCCATTTAAGTGTAAAAGAAAAATCAACGAAATTTAAAGAGAATAGAATGATTGCTTTTACAGGTTCTTTCCTTGCAAATGCTCAAATACCTGATCATATTGGATTAGGAAAGTCAGTTTCTCGTGGCTTTGGATCGATCATTTCGATATAATTATTTTTTCGTTAACTTTATGTCAAACAATATGATAATGGAAATCACAATATCAGGAAATAACTTAGAACATCTCCAATTGATTCAAGAATTGGCGGAGGAATTGGATTTGAAGATTAAAACAACTACTTCAAACTTTGATAAGAACGATATCATTGACGCCTCTGAAAAGTCAAATTCAGAAAAACTGTATCAATTAATGGAAGAAATGGCAGCATCAGGAGGCTTCGAAAGTATCATAGACCCTGTAGCGTGGCAAAGAGAAATTCGTAATGATCGTACTTTAGTAGGAAGGGATTGATTCTGATTCTAGTTGATTCAAACATATTGAAGGACTTAAAGTCATTAATTCGATGATTTATTAACTAATTAAACCAATACCATTGCAGATCTTCATCAATACTTACGGAACTTATGTGCATGTCAAAGATGATATGTTTGAAATTAAAGTGAAGCAAGAAAAGAAGCAACCGCCTAAAATCAATCATATAGCTGCGCATAAAATCACCTCTTTCGTTATGAGCAAAGGCTCTGCGCTAAGCACTGATGCAATAGCCTTAGCTTTGAAACACAACATTGACATTGTTATAGTTGACAATCTTGGTCATCCTATGGGTAGATTTTGGCATAGTAAACTAGGGAGTACCACAAAAATAAGAAAAGCCCAATTAGTTACCTCTTTAAATGAAGAAGGTGTGAATTATGTTAAGGAATGGCTGTTAAAAAAGTTAGAGAATCAAGCAGATTTCATCAATGATTTGAAAAAGCACCGTAAAAATTTGGAGGAATATTTAGAAGAAAAGAGTTCAGCAATTCTATTATTGCGTCAAAAAATAAAAGAAATTGAGTCAGATAATATTTCCAAAATCGCTGACACATTGAGAGGTTGGGAAGGTTCTGCAGGAAGACATTATTTTGATGCATTGTCGAAATGTATGCCCGAAAGTTTTGCATTTAAAGGAAGAAGTTTTAGACCAGCTGAAGATGAATTTAACGCTATGCTCAATTATGCTTACGGTATTTTATATAGCCGAATAGAAAGGGCCTTGATGTTGGCCGGAATTGATCCTTTTGTTGGTTTTATGCACCGGGATGACTATAATATGAAAAGTATGGTTTTCGATTATATTGAGCCTTATCGAATTTATGCCGACCGTTTTGTTTTTAGATTATTTACTGGAAAAAAAATCAATAAAAATTTCTTCACTAAATTGGAAAATGGTTTTGTGTTAAATGATGAAGGGAAAGCATTCTTTGTGAATCCATATCTTGAATATTTAGATAACGAGAAAGTTAGGTATAAAGGCAGGTTGCAAACAAGATTAAACGCTGTTCAATTAGAAACACACAATTTTGCAAATGAATTAATTAAATAGACAAACGATGATAATTTGGGTTCTTTACGATATTAAAAATGATAAAGCACGAACTTATGTTGCTAAAGCTTGTAAAAACGCTGGCCTTTATCGGGTTCAATACTCCTGTTTTTTAGGAACAGTAAATGAAAATGAAAAAGATACCTTGGCTTTAAAATTCGAGGAGGTTATAGATCAAGAAATTGATAAAATTTATATGTTTAGAATGAATAAAGACCAATTGAAAGATTGTGTCATGCTGGGGCAGGCATTCGATGATAAATTAGTTACTGACGAAATAAAATCCCTATTTTTCTAATGCAAAGCTTCTATCCATCACAAATTATCGAATACTTGTATTGTCCTCGCTTTACATTTTTTGAATATGTTTTGCGTATTCCTCAAAATGAGGATAAATATTTTAAAGTGAATAAGGGGAGGGAGGTTCACAATGAAAAATTAGAACGTAACAAAGAATATTTAAGAAAGAAAATTGGTGTAAAAGAAAAATGGACAGACCAATATTTAGGTATTGAAGGTCTCCGAGGGAAAGTTGACGAAGTTCTTGAACTGAATGACGGCACTTTTGCTCCACTAGATTATAAATTTGCTGTTTGGAATGATAAAGTCTATGAAACTTATAAGCAACAGCTTTATTGTTATGCTGTATTAATTGAAGAAAACTATCATAAAAAAGTTAATAAAGGCTTCTTGGTTTATACACGGAGTAAGCATAAATTAGTAGAAGTTGAGATCCCAAGCAAAGCAAAAGAAGAGATAAAAACTTCTATGGATCAAATGCTTGAGATTATTGAAGAAAATAAGTTTCCGAAAGCTACCAAATACAAAAAAAGATGTTTAAATTGCACCTACAGGAATATTTGTATAAAGTAGTCCGAATGCAAATTTATTTAAACACTTGAAGAAAATGCATAGAAACGCAACAATGGTAAGGGATTTAGAATACGGAATAGGGGATGAGACCCTATCAAAATCGTTCTTTGACGTATTGAAAAACATAATGTTAAGAATTGAAAATTTGATATTAGGTTTTGATATTGAGTGTTTTATAGAAAAATCGGCTTCGAAATGTAATCCAGACTAAAATAGGATTGAAACTTTCATAAAAGTAGTGTTGGTTTGATAAATATCACTCTTCGAAATGTAATCCAGACTAAAATAGGATTGAAACATAAGGGTGAAAAAGTAGTAATGCACTCTTGTGGTGACTTCGAAATGTAATCCAGACTAAAATAGGATTGAAACTTGGGTCTGCATCAATTACAATAGAATCTGGCAATACTTCGAAATGTAATCCAGACTAAAATAGGATTGAAACGCTAATTCAATAGTACGGATAATCCAAGTTTTCTTGCTTCGAAATGTAATCCAGACTAAAATAGGATTGAAACTCTACTTCGTCCTCACTACTTGAAAAAGAGGGTGCTTCTTCGAAATGTAATCCAGACTAAAATAGGATTGAAACGATAATATTATGTATTCTCAAAAGTTCGAAGGTGCTTCACTTCGAAATGTAATCCAGACTAAAATAGGATTGAAACAGTTTTTCAAGTTTTTCAACATGATTCATTGAATCTCTTCGAAATGTAATCCAGACTAAAATAGGATTGAAACCGAGAGTGGGAAAACCTATGATTATGGAGTTTTTAAAACTTCGAAATGTAATCCAGACTAAAATAGGATTGAAACTAGAGCAGCCATTCAGCACCGTTAACATTTACCCACTTCGAAATGTAATCCAGACTAAAATAGGATTGAAACTTGCTAATGGATTTAGTTCTAATAAAAATATATACTCTTCGAAATGTAATCCAGACTAAAATAGGATTGAAACACTCTATACAAATGTATATAAGTAGCAATAGGACTGATTCTTCGAAATGTAATCCAGACTAAAATAGGATTGAAACCGGCACTTGTAGGAATAAAAAAAACTCCTACCAAATTCTTCGAAATGTAATCCAGACTAAAATAGGATTGAAACATTTAAATTCTATTTGTGCCATGATTTACGCTTTTCTTCGAAATGTAATCCAGACTAAAATAGGATTGAAACGCGAGGTTGGTAGTTGCTGATAACTCTTCACCAAACTTCGAAATGTAATCCAGACTAAAATAGGATTGAAACACTCACCTTCTAATCGTTTCTTTTCTGCTTCGTCGCTTCGAAATGTAATCCAGACTAAAATAGGATTGAAACTTGCTAATGGATTTAGTTCTAATAAAAATATATACTCTTCGAAATGTAATCCAGACTAAAATAGGATTGAAACTTACAAAAGTAAACAATATCAATCAATTTTTGTATTCTTCGAAATGTAATCCAGACTAAAATAGGATTGAAACACGGATCATTCCAAGACGCAAACCTTGAGCAATTAGCTTCGAAATGTAATCCAGACTAAAATAGGATTGAAACAGTCCCTCAAAAAGGCTGGCTATTTTTCCTAAAATACTTCGAAATGTAATCCAGACTAAAATAGGATTGAAACAAGCGTATAGTCATCAACTTGATAGAATTTCAGAACTAACTTCGAAATGTAATCCAGACTAAAATAGGATTGAAACGAGTATACAACTTATGAATTCCCTAAATTTGGTAAAGCTTCGAAATGTAATCCAGACTAAAATAGGATTGAAACGCGGTATTTTTTCAAGCGTAAAAGCATCATTTCATGCTTCGAAATGTAATCCAGACTAAAATAGGATTGAAACGGTATCACAGATGCAGATGAAACAGAAATGTTTGGCTTCGAAATGTAATCCAGACTAAAATAGGATTGAAACTAGGAATGTTCGTAATTAATCTATGGCTTGACTTATGCTTCGAAATGTAATCCAGACTAAAATAGGATTGAAACCTATTTCCGCTGCGACCTTTTGATAATTCATACCATCTTCGAAATGTAATCCAGACTAAAATAGGATTGAAACCCACAAAATGGACAAGGTATGGAGTGGGTGAGGTATCTTCGAAATGTAATCCAGACTAAAATAGGATTGAAACATTAACTTACTTTTAAAGCACCCGCCTTTTTTTACGCTTCGAAATGTAATCCAGACTAAAATAGGATTGAAACTGAAATTTCTTGCGATCTTTTAAATTTGAAACAGATTCTTCGAAATGTAATCCAGACTAAAATAGGATTGAAACATTTAACCTCATTGAAATTATTAATAGACATGTATTTCTTCGAAATGTAATCCAGACTAAAATAGGATTGAAACACATCTGCTGCTATTGCAACACCTGTAATAATTCTCTTCGAAATGTAATCCAGACTAAAATAGGATTGAAACATTCGCTTAATATTTCGATTGAAAATCCATTGAACTCTTCGAAATGTAATCCAGACTAAAATAGGATTGAAACGTTCCTGAGTCGCTTCAAAATCTTCTTGCTCATTAACTTCGAAATGTAATCCAGACTAAAATAGGATTGAAACAGTAGTGCGGTGTCTTCTCCGTATTTAGCAATTAAATCTTCGAAATGTAATCCAGACTAAAATAGGATTGAAACAATCTTATGAACAATTAGACAAGGCATTAGTGTTTTTCTTCGAAATGTAATCCAGACTAAAATAGGATTGAAACAATCCTGAGTGATAACATTCTTTCAAAGCGTTCAATACTTCGAAATGTAATCCAGACTAAAATAGGATTGAAACAACCACTCTCTTTAATCCCTTCTCCACGTGTGCCGTTCTTCGAAATGTAATCCAGACTAAAATAGGATTGAAACTTTGTCAGAACTAAGTTGGTAAAATCCTCATAAACTCTTCGAAATGTAATCCAGACTAAAATAGGATTGAAACAGGCTAATGATTTTGGAGTAGTGCCAGCGGTTATACTTCGAAATGTAATCCAGACTAAAATAGGATTGAAACGAAAGCTCATCAGCATTCACTTCGATAGATTTACCCCTTCGAAATGTAATCCAGACTAAAATAGGATTGAAACACGAACAGATTAGTGTTCTTGCTTACTAATGGAAGCTTCGAAATGTAATCCAGACTAAAATAGGATTGAAACAGATTTCATTGATGTTTTTCAACCCGTTGTTTTCTGCTTCGAAATGTAATCCAGACTAAAATAGGATTGAAACGATGTATTTGCATCATTTGACAAAATGGCAAAGATTCTTCGAAATGTAATCCAGACTAAAATAGGATTGAAACATACCTTGCAAGGGTGGAAGATTAACCAAGTTGGAGCTTCGAAATGTAATCCAGACTAAAATAGGATTGAAACTGAGAAATTTAACCCAATACCTAAAAGATGGTACACTTCGAAATGTAATCCAGACTAAAATAGGATTGAAACATAACCAATACGACACAACGGGTAGACTAAGTGGTTCTTCGAAATGTAATCCAGACTAAAATAGGATTGAAACATGAATGCAGTAATCTTTTGAACCTTAGCGTCATCAACTTCGAAATGTAATCCAGACTAAAATAGGATTGAAACTATGGCTATCTCTAATATTCGTTCAGCGTACCAATTCTTCGAAATGTAATCCAGACTAAAATAGGATTGAAACGGTATTGGGTTAAATTTCTCATAAATAAATCATACTCTTCGAAATGTAATCCAGACTAAAATAGGATTGAAACTCGTCTGAACGAATGGAGTAGTACACTTTCTTAAACTTCGAAATGTAATCCAGACTAAAATAGGATTGAAACTGCCTATCTTAGATTGGAATTTGATAAAAGAAAAGCTTCGAAATGTAATCCAGACTAAAATAGGATTGAAACAGTCTACTTTCTGAATAGTAAGGATTTGAGAATATACTTCGAAATGTAATCCAGACTAAAATAGGATTGAAACTGGAATAATTAAGCCAATTAATGATCCTGTTTGGAACTTCGAAATGTAATCCAGACTAAAATAGGATTGAAACGAATTTACTCAAGAAGTTTGGAAAGCATTGCAAAGCTTCGAAATGTAATCCAGACTAAAATAGGATTGAAACAAAAATGGGAGGAGAAATTACGAAAACTGGAGGACTACTTCGAAATGTAATCCAGACTAAAATAGGATTGAAACATATTCTTATCTGCTGCCGAAAATCGTCTGACAACTTCTTCGAAATGTAATCCAGACTAAAATAGGATTGAAACGTATAAACCATCGTTTTAATGTGGTTTGTACATTGTCTTCGAAATGTAATCCAGACTAAAATAGGATTGAAACTCGTCTGAACGAATGGAGTAGTACACTTTCTTAAACTTCGAAATGTAATCCAGACTAAAATAGGATTGAAACTGCCTATCTTAGATTGGAATTTGATAAAAGAAAAGCTTCGAAATGTAATCCAGACTAAAATAGGATTGAAACAGTCTACTTTCTGAATAGTAAGGATTTGAGAATATACTTCGAAATGTAATCCAGACTAAAATAGGATTGAAACTGGAATAATTAAGCCAATTAATGATCCTGTTTGGAACTTCGAAATGTAATCCAGACTAAAATAGGATTGAAACGAATTTACTCAAGAAGTTTGGAAAGCATTGCAAAGCTTCGAAATGTAATCCAGACTAAAATAGGATTGAAACAAAAATGGGAGGAGAAATTACGAAAACTGGAGGACTACTTCGAAATGTAATCCAGACTAAAATAGGATTGAAACAAGAGGAACTTGAAGTAATTGACAACATGATAGTATCTTCGAAATGTAATCCAGACTAAAATAGGATTGAAACAAAGTACTATTTTGGTTAATCGTAGCACCAATTTCCTTCGAAATGTAATCCAGACTAAAATAGGATTGAAACTTGGTATGTGAGAGTATTATTTTCTTTTGATTTGCACTTCGAAATGTAATCCAGACTAAAATAGGATTGAAACATATGTTATCAAAACCATTGGAATTGCTACTGTTATCTTCGAAATGTAATCCAGGCTAAAATAGGATTGAAACAAGAAAGGTTCACGTATCTATTTTGAAGGCACGCAACCTTCGAAATGTAATCCAGACTAAAATAGGATTGAAACAAACAATGTAATTATTTAGTAGCGCATAATATCGCTTCTTCGAAATGTAATCCAGACTAAAATAGGATTGAAACCCGCCAAACCTAAAGGAGCTAATAACGCAGCACCAAACTTCGAAATGTAATCCAGACTAAAATAGGATTGAAACAATATCCGTCGGGTTGCGCTTCAGAACTTTCAGCATCTTCGAAATGTAATCCAGACTAAAATAGGATTGAAACACAAAAACGATGGTCGAAGTTGTGACACCGAATGCAACTTCGAAATGTAATCCAGACTAAAATAGGATTGAAACTCAAAGTCCATAGGCTTAGAAATGACTCTTTGGGTTGCTTCGAAATGTAATCCAGACTAAAATAGGATTGAAACCATCGCAGGAAAGATCACAGGAATGGAATAAGAAGCTTCTTCGAAATGTAATCCAGACTAAAATAGGATTGAAACGTTAATTATTCAAGTGTTCTAAATGAAGGACAAACACTTCGAAATGTAATCCAGACTAAAATAGGATTGAAACTTTGACTTGTAATCTCGACAGAACCAACGATTATAACTTCGAAATGTAATCCAGACTAAAATAGGATTGAAACAAAGTAAATTAGATTTCAATGATTTCATAGAATTGTCTTCGAAATGTAATCCAGACTAAAATAGGATTGAAACATATCATTTCCGTTTATAAATTGTCTTTCCCAAAATCTTCGAAATGTAATCCAGACTAAAATAGGATTGAAACGAATTGCCTTGGCTGGAGAATAAGAACAAAATTTCCTTCGAAATGTAATCCAGACTAAAATAGGATTGAAACGAAGGAATTCTCCCACCACCATCAGGACCATGTTCTCTTCGAAATGTAATCCAGACTAAAATAGGATTGAAACCGAATGAACCAAGAATCAAAGAATTAATCGTATTCACTTCGAAATGTAATCCAGACTAAAATAGGATTGAAACAATGAATTAAGCCAAACACAATTAAAAGGTTTGCGCTTCGAAATGTAATCCAGACTAAAATAGGATTGAAACAAGAGGACATCATACTGGCCAATCGTGGTAACGAGAACCTTCGAAATGTAATCCAGACTAAAATAGGATTGAAACCAGAAAAAATACGGATTCAATGATTCTCGAATTTATACTTCGAAATGTAATCCAGACTAAAATAGGATTGAAACGAGGCGCTTAAAGCATCAAAAAAGGCGTTTGCGAGGCTTCGAAATGTAATCCAGACTAAAATAGGATTGAAACGTCGTAACTGGTGCGTTGAAACCTTCTTTGATCAAACTTCGAAATGTAATCCAGACTAAAATAGGATTGAAACTGGGTTCGCAAAGTTTCACCATTCAAAAAGCGTTCACTTCGAAATGTAATCCAGACTAAAATAGGATTGAAACATTCCAGCAAAGTTTTGTAGTTCCTTTAATTGTCTCTTCGAAATGTAATCCAGACTAAAATAGGATTGAAACTCAAGATTGCTCAACCGAAGAAAGCACACGAATCAATCTTCGAAATGTAATCCAGACTAAAATAGGATTGAAACTAGACTCTCTCCAATATTCAAATTTAACCAAAAATAACTTCGAAATGTAATCCAGACTAAAATAGGATTGAAACATAATGGCTGAAAACAAGAAAACAGAATTAACACCACCTTCGAAATGTAATCCAGACTAAAATAGGATTGAAACTAAGCTAGGATTTCCAAACGCTAATTGTATTGGATGCTTCGAAATGTAATCCAGACTAAAATAGGATTGAAACTCTATTGATAGAGATATCGCTTGTTTTTGCGCAGTTGCTTCGAAATGTAATCCAGACTAAAATAGGATTGAAACTTGAGCACAGCTATCTGATCATGTTTGCATTTCTCCTCTTCGAAATGTAATCCAGACTAAAATAGGATTGAAACCTGCCTCAGCTTTGTGTAGCAACTCAAGAACTACTTCTTCGAAATGTAATCCAGACTAAAATAGGATTGAAACTTGACGTAATTCCACACAGTTGCTTCTGAAAATGTAACTTCGAAATGTAATCCAGACTAAAATAGGATTGAAACAAGAAACTAATTACTTTTTCTTAGCAGCCTTTTTTGCTTCGAAATGTAATCCAGACTAAAATAGGATTGAAACGAGCTTGAGGTCACATTGTGCGTCAAATCTATCTTACTTCGAAATGTAATCCAGACTAAAATAGGATTGAAACTTGGTTGCTCAGGTCGTTTTGATCGTTGCAGCAACACTTCGAAATGTAATCCAGACTAAAATAGGATTGAAACCTCATTGCTGTGCTTTGAGCGTCTCTGAAAACAATGCTTCGAAATGTAATCCAGACTAAAATAGGATTGAAACTCTCTGTGAGCAAATAGATCCATCACCTTGGCATACTTCTTCGAAATGTAATCCAGACTAAAATAGGATTGAAACCATAGCCATTACTAGCATTTATTGATGCTTCGAACTCTTCGAAATGTAATCCAGACTAAAATAGGATTGAAACAAAAGGTGTATCTGTTGGTGCATCGTCAAAATCATACTTCGAAATGTAATCCAGACTAAAATAGGATTGAAACGATTATACGGTTGCAAACGTACCAGGCGGTGAATTCCTTCGAAACATAATCCAGACTAAAATAGGGTTGAAACACGATATTATGGTTTTGTTGATTGAAGATATATAAACTTCAAATAATATTAAGTCGTTTATTTTTTTTACCCGAACTCTAAAATAAAAACCTCAAATGATTTCCAATTAGTAAACTCTCGCATTAGGGATAGCAGCGGCATCCTCTGACGTTTTAGTCAGAGATATAGCGGAAAGCCCGACCCTTTTCCAATGCATTAAAATATAAGAGTTAAATGTGACCGCTTTATTGGAAAAGGGGAATGTCCAAAAAAACAACTTCAACTTCTAATTATCAATTACGAATTAATTGTGGATGAAAAAATGATAAGATTCTTCAATGATCTGATGAACTGATCAAAATTTCCGGTTTCTTCAATTATCAATTATCAATTATCAATTATCAATTATTCAAGCTCCACACCAAAGCCTTCTCTTTCGTAGCACGAAAAATAGTATGGTGTTTTTCTTTCGGTTCATCTGAATAGGTCCACTTCAAATTTGGTGGAGCGATCTTCTCCAATTTTTTTGCTAGTTGATTCGTGTTGATTGATATGTCGGGAACAACAGAACCAGCAAACCACAATTTTTTCGGTTGATCAGGGAAATTAGAAATTAGTTTTTCTGCATTCTTCACCAAATAAGCGTCGTTCCACCACAGTGAAGGATCCATCGCTATATAAACATCAAATGCTTCGGGTTGTAAAAAGAGCGTTTCCATTACGAAAAGTCCAGAAAGTGATTCTCCAATCAGTCCTTTTTTATCGTTAACTCTGTATCTTTTGTCAATTTCAGTGAATAACTCATTGGTTAAAAATGACCTAAATTCTTTCGCTCCATCGCTTAAAGGACAATAAATTGAATCTTTTGGAGTTTCCGAAAATCCAGATAAATCTCTTCTTCGATCTGTGTTTTCTATTCCTACTAAAATAATTGGAGGAATACTATCCAATTCAATAAGCTTAGCCAGCGTATTAGCGATATGAGGAAAATCCTCCATAACTACTCCGCCATCAGCCATATATAAAACAGGAAATGAGTCGGTACTAGAATCATATTGTGGTGGTAACCAAACATTAATTACTCGGTCTTCTCCAATTTGTGGAGCGTTTAAAGTGAAGGTGTCGTGTTTTGGAACTGGATCGTTATATTGAATTTTTGTTGCACAGCTTGTGAATAACAATAAAGTAGTGAGAAGGACAAGGTATTTCATTTTAAACGATTTGAAAAAGTTGAATTAAAATTACAAAATAAAAATGTAAGTAGTTTTAAATCATTGATCTAATTTCTTAAAATCTTCATTTTCCAAAAGTGATTTCATTTGCATAATAGCTACTTTATTGAGTTGAATCAGCCTTTCTATTTGTGGTAAACCTTGTTCAATCAATAAAGCATTTATACTTTCCATATTACTCATAACAACCAATTGTTCTATGTTTGCTTCATCTCGCATGTTGGTTTTTAAATCTGGATTCTCTCTTTTCCATTGTTTTGAAGTCATTCCAAAAAGAGCCACATTTAATAGATCAGCTTCACTTGCATAGGCAAAGTTAATTTGAGATTGTGAAATTAAGTTTGGGACAATGTTTTCTTTAATAGGGTCTGTGTGAATTTTGTAATTGATTTTAGAGAGTGCTCTTTGAAAGTTCCATTCAAGACTTAGATGCTTAGATTCGTCTTCTTTTAATCTTTGGTACTCTTTGACCAATAAGAGTTGAAATTTTGGACTAATCCACATTCCAAAATGGAAGGCTAAATCTTTGTGAGCAAAAGTACCTCCATAACGTCCAGCTTTTGAAGTTATACCAATAGCATTTGTTGCAGCAATCCATTGTTTTACAGATAAAACAAAATTATTACTACCCGCTGAATTTCTAATTGTACCGAATTCGGTATAATTAAAATCCGGATTATGCAAAGCTTCCCATTCACCAACATATTCAATAGTGTTTTTTAAACTTAGCCATTTTATAATTATAACATCTTGTAATTGACTTCGAGCCATATCCGTTAATGAAATATAATCTGTATCGTTTTGTGCTAAGATTATAATCTCTATTCCTTCAATAATTATTGTTTTATTTTTTGCCATGATTTAAGTGTTTACGGTTATTGATTTTTTAAACGCATATTTAAGATATGAAAATAATTGACTTCATAAATGTTTAAAATTATTTGTTTTTTATGTAATTATAAGTCAGCCAGTTGATTGAGGGGTGAGACTGTATTAGTGTTTTTTAAATGTTCGAATTAGACCACTTTAAAATCTAGAACTAATAATTTCTAATTGTACTGATTTCGGGTTAATTAGAATATCTGTCATTCGGATTGAGATTTTAAACCCATCGAATTCGATGTGGATAGAATATTGCGTTTGAACTAAAGAAAAACGAACTCTAATTTTATAGAATAGCAAAATGCGTTAACTTCATCAATCGAAAATAACTGCAAACAAAGAATGAGATATAATTTATACCTTTTAATTTTTATCGGAATTATAGTCCTTGCTTCATGTGCAGGAACTCACGGAAAGATAAAATCCTACAGCACTAATTCTTCAATGATTGAAGTAAAAGAGGCAATGATGAAAGTTGCTGAAAATGCTAATTACATTACATTCTTTGATAATACAGACGGTTCTGGAATAAATAGAAAAGGATATATTGATATTCTAATTGAAACTAGTGAAGTCAGAAAAAAGTTCAAAATTCATTTTTATGGAAATGAAACTTTTTGGGAAGAAAACCCTGATTTTTGTAGTTTTGCTATTATTAAAATCAATCTCAATACCAATGCTCAATTTAGTATGTGGTCAAAAGAAAAAAGAATTGCTTTAGAAATATTCGAGAAGGAAACTATCCCTCGTTTGGAAAATATTTTGGGAGAAATTGAAGTTGAATCATGAAAGTTTAAATAAACATGGAATTAGAATCTTGGGCTTTAACTTTAATCGTACTCTGGATAGCCATGATTTTCTATGGAATCTATCGCAAAAGATATTTGCTCGTCACTATATTTTTGACTTTAGAAATAGCGGTTATCCTATTTTCTTATTTCTATAATAATAGAGATTACAGATTGCATGTTGCCGTTTTCGGAACTATTGCACTGTATTTGAATTCACTGATTTTTCTTTTGACTTTACTTTTGATAAAACCAAATAAGAGAATAAAATCAGAGTTAGAAGATTAGAATTAGCCTTAAACAACTATTTCCTTAAAAAAAAGCTGTCTAAAACATCAAAGTCAAAGCGTTTATAGCTCATAATTCAATTTTCTAGGCAGCTAATTAATCTCTAATAAGTTTCTTCTAAATTGTAAAAGTTCATTTCTGAATTAGAAAGCTCAATAACTAGGCGCTTTTAGTTTTTAAATCCAAGGAGTTGACTTTTGTCAATGACTGCTTTAAAAACTAAATGCAACGCAGATATTGAGCTTTATAAACAGAAATTATGTGAAATATCTAAAGTCTTGCTTATTTTCTATCCTCTTAATCGAAGCAAAAATCAACTTAATAGTATTCTCCACATCTTCTTCATGCGTCATTTCTACAGTCGTATGCATGTAGCGAAGCGGTAATGAAATCAATGCGGATGGAACTCCATCGTTACTATATGCAAATGCGTCCGTATCTGTTCCTGTTGCTCTTGAAGCAGCCAAGCGTTGGAAAGGGATTTTCTCTTCCTCGGCAGCTTTCAAGATTAATTTCAATAAATTATTCTGAACCGCTGGACCATAAGTTAAAACTGGGCCTTTTCCGCCTTTTAAATCTCCTTGTTCTTTTTTGTCAATCATGGGTGTGTTTGTGTCGTGACAAACATCCGTGATAATCGCTACGTCTGGCTTGATTTTCTGAGCAATCATTTGCGCACCTCTCAATCCAATTTCTTCTTGAACAGAATTCACGATATACAATCCAAATGGAAGTTTCGTTTTAGTTTCTTTCAACATTCTCGCAACTTGTGCAATCATAAATCCACCAACTCGATTATCCAAAGCTCTACCCACGTAGCGTTTTTTGTTAAGAATCATGAATTCATCTTCAAAAGTCACAACACAACCGACATGAATTCCTAATTTCTCCACTTCATCTTTTGTATCACATCCACAATCTAATGTAATGTTTTTAAGACTCGGTTTCGGATCTTTTTCTTGTCTGGTATGAATTGCTGGCCATCCAAAAACAGCTTTCACTATTCCTTTATCTGTGTGAATATTTACACGTTTCGAAGGAGCAATCATGTGGTCTGAACCTCCATTTCTGCGTACGTAAATAAACCCTTCATCCGTTATATAATGCACAAACCAAGCAATCTCATCAGCATGTGCCTCAATGACAACTTTGTACTCAGCTTCTGGATTTATAATTCCAACCACAGTTCCGTAATTGTCCACCATATAATCATCAATGTATGGTTTGATATATTCTAACCACATTTTTTGACCCGATGATTCAAAACCTGTTGGCGATGCATTGTTCAAATATTTCTCTAAAAATTCTTTACTTTCCTTAGTTATTGCTTTACTCATTGTTTAATTTTTTCTAAAGATAAAAAATAAAATAATTACGAATTATCAATTACGAATTACGAATTGAAAAAAAAGCATTACGAATGAAAAATGTTTCTCAAAGTCAGCCTGAAAAATTCCTAATTTTCGTATTCGTTATTGAATCTCTGTTCTTAGTTTAAGAATCATCAAAGACCAATTGTGGAAGTAGGACCACAAATTCGTAATTATCACATTCGTAATTCGTAATTGTATTCTTCATTCGTAATTAGTTTTTTGTTAAATTTGCCAAGAATTTATTTTGATTGAAACCGATGAAAGATATATCAGTACAACAACTTGCCGCTGCTTTAAAGCAGAATAAAACATTCGTATTACTGGATGTGCGTGAAAACTATGAATTTAAGATTGGACATATTGCATGCGTGCATATTCCAATGGATGAAATTCCTACGCGAGCTTCAGAGTTAGATTGTGAAAAAGAGACGTATGTAATGTGCAGATCTGGAAAACGTGCTGCTGCAGTAGCTAATTTCTTAAATACGAATCATAATTTTTCAAATATCGGAATCGTGATTGGTGGAGTAGAGGCTTATGCAAATGAAATTGATCAATCAATAGAAGTATAATGGAAAAACAACCTAGATCATTTTCCCAATTAGCGGGAGTTACCTTGCGTGGACTTGCAATGGGAGCTGCTGATGTTATTCCAGGAGTTTCTGGAGGAACAATTGCTTTTATTACTGGAATTTACGAAGAACTGATTGGAAGCATCAGTAATATCAATTTAGCAGCGCTTAAAAAACTAAAAAATGAAGGAATCGCTTCTTTTTGGAAGCATGTTAATGGAAACTTTTTCGTCGCTTTAATATTAGGAATAGCAATCAGTGTATTGTCTTTGGCAAAAGCAGTAACTTATTTGCTGGTTGAATATCCTGTTTTACTTTGGGCGTTTTTCTTCGGATTAATTGTAGCAAGTGCGCAGTTGATTTTGAAAACGGTCACCAAATGGGATGTGAAAAATGTAATCGGATTAATTATAGGAACTGCAATTGCGGCTTATATTTCAACTGTTCATGTTACTGCTAGTGGGGGTGAATATTGGTATATCGTAATGAGTGGAGCTATTGCGATTTGTGCCATGATTTTACCTGGAATTAGCGGTGCATTTATCTTGGTGCTTTTAGGTTCTTATGCGATGATTATCGAAGGATTAAAGAATTTAGACTTCATGATTATCGGACTTTTCTGCTTAGGTTGTTTGGTTGGAATTCTTTCCTTTAGTCGTTTATTAAAATACTTATTTGAAAACTATAAGAACCTTGTTTTAGCGATTCTTTCTGGGTTCCTTATTGGTTCACTGCTGAAAATTTGGCCATGGAAAAATGCTATGGGAGATGCACCAATCGTTGTTCATTCTGACGGAAAAGAAGACTGGATGATGGCGAATGTACTGCCTGGGAATTTTATAGGTGAACCTCAAATTCTGTATGTTGTTCTATTGGCGCTTTTCGGATATTTATTGGTTTATTTAATGGATAAATTCGGGAATAAATCTGAAAAAGTTTAGTTATGAGTCAGCAAGACACAATAAAATTTGGATTATTAGGTAAAACGCTTGGACATTCTTTTTCAAGAAGTCACTTCATGGAGAAATTCGAGGGGGAACAGATTGATGCTACTTTTGAGAATATCGAATTGCCTGATGTCAAAGCTTTAGAAGAGTGGATGAAAACTGCTCCGACTGAATTTACTGGTGTCAGTGTTACTATTCCTTACAAAGAAGTAGTGATTCCTTTTTTGGATGAATTAAGTCCAGAAGCGAAAGAAATTGGTGCTGTAAATTGCATTCATTTTAAAGATGGAAAATCAATTGGACACAATACCGATGCTTTTGGCTTTGGTCAGTCCATTAAACCTTTCCTAAGAAATATTCACGAGCGTGCTTTATTGCTGGGAACAGGAGGAGCTTCAAAAGCTGTTGCTTATACCTTAGAAAACTTAGGAATTACTGTTGCGCATTTGTCAAGAACGCCAGAAGAAGATCAAATGATTTTTGGATATGAGCAAGCCAATGATTTAATGGTAAAATCCTTTCCAATGATTGTGAATTGTACGCCATTGGGGACTTCGCCAAATGTAAATGAAAAACCTGATTTCCCAATTGAATTGGTTGGAGAAGATCATTTTGTGGTTGATTTGATTTACAATCCAGCAGAGACTTTGTTTTTGAAATTAGCAAGAGAAAGTGGAGCCGATACACTAAATGGTTTGTCTATGTTGAAACAACAAGCGGGTAAGGCTTGGGAAATATGGAACAGCTAGTCTTTGCAATAAGAAGTCAAATACTGCGTTATGCTTGTTTTTAATTGCAATCATTTATAAATATAAACTTATGCAATTAAAAACTTCACAAGCCTTGTTTTTAACGTCTTCTTATCAAAGACCGGAAAATGCATATTTTATTTATGAAACTTTTATGGTTAATTAAGATTGCAATATTTAAAATTTATAATTTGAAATACGTTTGAACTCAACTTGAATTCATACCTTTTTATTACCTTAGCCATGGCTTAACTAAGCATAAAAGCAGATTACATTAAAAGTTTAAAAACGTTTTAAAAACGATTATAATCGATAAAAAATTTCCTATGAATATTCTTAAATCTTATATTAGGGAAGGTGAACATCAGACACAGGATTTCAAATTTCGTGTGGATGACGCCAAGAAAATTGCACGCACTTTAGCGGCTTTTGCCAATACAGACGGTGGAAGATTGTTGATTGGTGTGAAAGACAATGGAAAGGTCGTTGGAATCAATCCAGAAGAAGAATTTCATGTGATTCAAGGTGCAGCAGCAATGTATTGCAAGCCAGAATTGGTTGTAAAAACGCAAATCATGCAAGACGATCATAAATTGGTATTAGAAGTAACTGTTGATGAAGTTAAAAACAAACCCGTAAAAGCTTTGGACGATGATGGAGAATGGAAAACCTACGTCCGCAGAGAAGATCATACTTTGCTGGCAAATAAAATTTTGATTGGTGTTTGGAAAAAGGAACGAACAAAAACCTCAACGCCGCAAACTTTTGATAAAGACGAACAGTTGATTTTAAATACTATCAAGCAAGCCGGTGAAATCACTTTGAGTAAGTTATACAAAGAAACAAAACTCAAAAAAGCCTATATCGATAGATTACTTATTCTGTTTATTACTTGGGATGTTGTAGAAATGAATATTACTTCTGGGGGAACTTATTTTTCGGTAGGAGAAATGCTTTAGGTTATGCGCTTTAGGCAATAAGCGGTAGGCTATATGCTTTAAGCGGGGTTTCCATAAATCTAAATTTATCCCAAAGAAAATGCCGTATGCCTAAAGCTTATGGCTCATAGCATACGGCATTAAAAAGTATGTTATACTAAATATGTTCTAATTAATTCTGACTTTTTATTGCCCCATCAACATGTACATCCATTTGTGGGAATGGAATAGATAGACCATCAATTTCACCATATTTTTCATAAACTTTTTCGTTTACGTACCAGTGAATATCCCAGTAATCCTCTTTGTTACACCAAACGCGAACAGTTAAGTTTACTGATGAATCACCTAATGAACCTAGTCTTACGAATGGCTCTGGATCTTTAAATACTTTATCATGACTATTTACAATTTCTAAGACTGTATCTCTTGCTAATTTAAAATCTTCACCATAACCAAATCCGAATGAGAAATCAACACGACGAGTAGGTTGCATGCTGTAGTTTGTGATATTGCTATTGTATAGAGGACCATTTGGAATAATGATCGTTTTATTATCAGGAGTTGTCATTACTGTATGAAAAATTTGAATTTCTTGAACAGTACCTGATTCTCCTTGCGTTTTAATGAAATCTCCAACTTTAAATGGTTTGAAAATTAACAACATAACTCCACCAGCCAAGTTTCCTAAAGTTCCAGAGAATGCCATACCAATTGCCAAACCTGCAGCTCCCAGTATTGCTATGAAAGAAGTCATTTCGATTCCCACTTGTGAGAATACAGTAATTATCGTTAATACCTTAACTAATCCACTTACTAAACCTTTCATAAAAGTGATTAAACCTTTATCAGAATCTCTTTTCTCAAGAATCTTAACAACCATTTTACTGAAGAACTTCGCTAATCTCATCCCTATAAAAAAGATTATGACTGCAATTAGAAGATTCCCTCCAACCTCAATAAGTTTAGAAAATATTTCACCTTGAGAAACGCCAAAATATTTCTCTGTATCAAGAATATCTGTATTCATAATTAATGTATTGATTAAATAATTTAAATTTGGGCACAAATATAAATCTTTTATTGTGTTTACATAAGAATTTCCACCATGATTTTGATCCTTTCTAAAATAGTTTACTTTTTAATAACTCCGTTAACATGGTTGATACTAGCAATATTGACGTGGGCTTTTGCGAAAAAAAATAAAATTAAACAGATTTCAAAAGTGTCTGCAATTGTAATCATTTTGTTCTTTTCAAATACTTTTATTTACAAAGAAGCACTTCGTTTATGGGAAATTCCAGCAATTAATAAATCTGAAATTCAAAAACATGATGTTGGAATCGTTTTGGGTGGAATGTTCGAATATGACAATGATGCAGACCGTTTAAGTATTAGAAGAGGAGGAGATAGAATTTGGCAAGCCATTGATTTGTACAAGGCTAATAAAATTAAAAAGATATGCATTGTCGGGAAGCATGGAAATGTTACAGATAAAGGGTTAGATGAAGCGGTTCAACTCAAAACACAACTTGTAGAGTGGGGAATTCCAGCAGTTGATATTCTAGTAGAAACAGAATCGAGAAATACAAACGAAAATGCGAAATTCACAGCGGCTTTATTTAAACAGTCCTATCCACATTTCAATTCTTTCCTATTAATAACATCAGCCAGACACATGAAAAGAGCGGAAGCTTCTTTTGAAAAAGTGGAAATGAATGTTACTCCTTTTTCAACTGATCAATATGTCGGAAAAGAACGCTATTATACTTGGGATGAGTTTATAATTCCCAGTTCAGATACTTTTAATGGCTGGTTTGGTTTGATTAAAGAGGTGGTTGGATATGTGGGATATGGACTTTTTAGTTAATTACGAATTGTGTTGGAGTTTTAATTTCGATTACAAAATATTATAAAATGTAAACGTAGATTCCTTCTAATAGAACGCACCATGATTTAGTTTGGATGTTTGTTTTAATAGTATATCAGGAAATTAGAATTCATCATTTAAAAGAGAGGTTTGGTCATAAAGGAAAATCTACAATTCGTAATTCATAATTCCCAATTCGTAATTATTTTTATTCTATCGAATAAAAATATGTTTAAATTCATGCAATATCAAAGCCGTAGCGCCCCAAACCACTTTGTTATTAATATCAAAATAAGGAATGTCATCCAACGCCGTTCTTCCAATGAGTTCTATTCTGGTTTTTTTAATTATATCTTTTTCGAAAAGTTGGTGAATAGGAAAGGAGAATATTTCCGCTACTTCTCTACTGTTTTTAATGAAAACTGGTGGTTCTGTGTAATGAAAAACATAAGGTTGGATGCTGAAATTACTTATTGGAATAAACACCGGAGTGAGCTTTCCTAATAAATCAAATCCTTCATATTTTAAACCTATTTCTTCAATACATTCTCGAATGGCAGTTTGTTGTAAATCTTCATCAAAATCTTCCATTTTTCCGCCTGGTAAACAAACTTCTCCACTGTGCATTCCGCGATAGGGTGAACGTTCGGTAAGGATTACTTTAAGTTCGTTGTGTTTTTCGTAAATAACAAGAGCAACTGCACTTTCTCTAAAGTTTATGGCTTGTTTAATTGCTTCAGAAGAACGACCTCGACCAGTTGGTGACATTGGAATATGCGCATCTTCTCCCGGTAATCGGAAAGTTAACTGTTTTCTAATCTCTTCAATTGTAAGCATCATGTCATTTTTACTTTTCTATTCTAAAACTTTTAAATATTTCTAAAATATCATCATATAAAAAGGCTGTATTATTTTTACTCATAATTGCTTGCAAAATATAATAAGAGTCCTTTCCTGAAACAACACCAAATTGATAGAATAGTTCTTTTCCCTGAGATCCTTCCTTGCCTTTAACGCTTCCTAAATGAATTGGTTTATTGTCAAAAGAAACAATGTTTGAGTAAATTGATTTTGTTGCATCTGTCAAACCATTAGCTCGTGTTTCTACCGAGTAATCTCTCATGATGTATTCTCCTTCTTGATTTTTTATTTCTGTATCATTAAAGTATTCAGCATAATGATTGATTTCTTCTTTTGGAATCACATCAAGACTAAAGTAAATTTTGTTTTCTGAACATACAAAATTATTCTTGTTGGTGATGCTTACAGAAGAGTATTCGTTGGTAAAGCATTCTGGCAAGGTAATGTACGCTCCTGAATTTTCATCGTTTTCAATGAAATGTTTAACTCCATCTTGATCATCAAAATACTTGAGTTTTCCATGATAATCAATTTTATCTTCATTGTCTAATTTGCATTGTACGAAAATCAATGGAAGAATAAACAGTAGGGGAGCATATGAAAGAAGTTTTTTCAATAGTTTTTGGTTAAAAATACAAATTTTCATTCAGATTGAAAATCACAATTCGTTTATATAAAAACAAAAAGCCTCGACGTTGCAGTCGAGGCTTTCAAAATCAATTCAAAATCGTTTATTCAACAATCTCCATTTCTTCAATCAAGTTAAGCGCTTCACCATATTTTTCAATAATGAACAAAACATAACGAATATCACAAGAAATTGTACGTTGGATATCTTTTTCAAAGAAGATGTCACCTGACATTGCTTCCCAGTTTCCGTCAAACGCAGTTCCAATTAAATGACCATCTGCATTAAGAACCGGTGAACCTGAGTTTCCTCCAGTGATATCGTTGTTACTGATAAAGTTTACAACCATTTCACCTTTGTCATTTCCATATCTTCCATAATCCTTTTTGTTAAATAAATCCTTCAATTTTGCAGGAACGTGGAACTCTGGATTGTTTGGGTCTTCTTTTTTCAAACCTTCTTCTAATGTAGTATAAATGTCATATTCTTTACCTTCTTCCGGTGAATAAGGCAGAATAGAACCATAAGTTAAACGCAATGTGCTGTTCGCATTTGGATAGAAAGTTTTGTCTTTATCCATTTCTCTGTATCCTTTAACGAACAATCTATTTGCGCGCTCAAGTCCACTCATAGCTTTCACATACTCTTCGTCCTCAGTTAATTTTTGATATTCTACATAAATAGATTCAATGATTTGGAATAAAGGATCTTTTTTAAGCGTTTCCATTGGAAATTTCTCTGATTTTTCAACCAATTGGTCAAATTTCTCAAATTTAGCTTTAGATGCAAAAAGAGATTTCTTCTTTGCTTTCTTTACTAATTTACTCAACTTCCCTTTGTCTCCTGCATTTTTGATCAATTCAGGCATCATTTCAGCAGGAATATCCTTATAGTACATTTTCAAAACAGCTTCTAAAGTTTCAAATTCTAAATCAATATTAGCCGTTTCATAGAAAGCCATCATGCGCTCCTTAAAGCTAGCATAAGCTCTATCGCCCATTCCTTGTTCTAAATAACCTTCTAAAAGAACAAAACGGAATACATTTAAGTTAAGATCTACTGAGTAAATAAATTCACTTTGGTAAACATCAGCATAAACTTGCTTATCCGTCAACTTGTATGTTTCCTCAATAGTTTTCATGATAGAAGCATATTCTGGATTTCCACTAGAGAATTCATTAAATCTTGCTTCTAATTCACGTTTCTTATCCGCTACTTTGTTGTTTTTCAATTGCTCTGATTGACCAATAAAATATTTCCAGTAGTTAGCAACTTGTGCATGTTTAGAAGAATAGTTCAAACGATCTACAGTACTTTCGTTCATGTATTTCTTCATGATATCCAACTTCACTCTACGAATTTCAACTCTTTTTGGTTGCTCAATATTTACTGCTTGTTCAACTCCAAAAGAAGAAAGGTAACGATCTGTTGATCCTGGGAATCCAAAAACCATTGCGAAATCTCCTTTTTCATATCCTTTAATAGATACTGGTAAAGAGTGTTTAGGTGAATAAGGAATATTCTCTTCGTTATAAGCTGCTGGTTTGTTGTCTGAACCAGAATAAATTCTGAATAAAGAGAAATCTCCAGTATGACGAGGGTACATCCAATTATCTGAATCATGTCCAAATTTCCCTATAGATTCTGGAGGTGTTCCCGCTAAACGAACATCTTCATAAGTTTCAGTAACGAAAATATAAAATTCGTTTCCTTCAAAGAAATCACGAACAAATGCTTTGTATTTAGAATCTCCAATTGCTTCTTTAGTTAATTCAGCAGAAATTTCTCTAATTTTTATAGCACGTTCCTCCTCAGACATATCGTCTGTAAGGTTTCTTGTAATTTGTTCTGTAACATCTGCAATAGAAATTACGAATGTTGCAGTTAAACCTGGGATAGCGATTTCTTGTTTTAAATCTTTTGCCCAAAATCCATCGTCTAAATGGTTTTCTTCTTCACTTGAAGCATCTGCAATTGCATCATAACCACAGTGGTGATTTGTCAATAAAAGTCCTTTTTTTGAAATAACTTCTGCTGTACAGAATCCACCAAATGAGACAATCGCATCTTTAAGGGAAGAATTGTTAATACTATAGATTTCCTCTTGTGTAAGGTTCAACCCATGTTTTTTCATGTCTTCATAGTTTCTACCCAATAGAAATGGTAGCCACATTCCTTCGTCAGCTCTAGCAAATCCCGAAAAAAGTAGAGTGCTAATAAAGGCAAGCGCAATAATTTGATTTTTCATAACTAATTTTACTTAATAATTTAATGGTAATTCTGAATCTATTTGAGATTTCAGATGGCTGCAAAAGTAATAAATTCTCCTTAATAATTTAATAATAGAGGTATAACTCAGTATATTCTATTGTCACAACTTACCTTTTTATCGACGAATACAGTAAAGCTTCGACGAGCGAATATTTATGTAAATTAAAATAAATGAATAACATCTTAACTTTAGGTTGTGATTAATAAATGATAATTCTATATTTGCCAGCTATTAAATAATAAACGACACTTTAAAATTATGCGTAACAAAGGATTTTTTTGGTTTTTTACTATCTTACTGCTGGTAGTAAGTATATACCAAATCTCATTTTCTTTCATTGGAGGTGGTATTGAAAAGGAAGCTGAGCAATTGGCAATTGAAAGAGTAGAAGCACTTAAAGCTAGTGCAAAAGAGGACTCTGTAAAGTTGCCTAACGGTACTTTCGTTAATTTCAATACTGATAACGAAGCTTATGCCTTGGCAAAAGCTGCTTTTATCAATGAGATTTTAAAAGAGAAAAATGATGAAGTAGTTTACTTAGGTAACACTTTCAATGAAGTAAAAGGAAAAAGCGTTTCGCTAGGACTTGACCTTGAAGGAGGGATGTCTGTGACACTTGAGTTATCAATGTCTGAATTAGTGAAAAATGCAGCTTTAAATTCTAGAGATTTGCATTTCAAAAAACCTTATGAAAGCGCATTAGATCAGTTCAACTCTAAAGGAGGTGACTTTATTGACATTTTCGTGGCTAAACACCAAGAGATGTTCCCAGATCGTTTGTTGATTCGTGAATTTTCATCTGATGATGTTGTTTCTAAAATCACCAATAAAGCAACTGACGAAGCTACTAAGGCTTATTTAAGAGGACTTTCTGACGGTGCATTGGATGGTGTGGAAACGATTATGGAAAATCGTATTAACCAATTCGGTGTTGCTCAACCAAACATTACTAAGGACAATAATGCAAATCGTTTGTATATTGAACTTCCTGGTGTGAAGGATCAAGCAACGGTAAGACAACGTTTACAAAGTACTGCCAACCTAGAATTTTACCTTGCTTATAAAGGTGAAGAGTTAGGTGGATTCTTTAACGAATTGTTAATCGAACGTTCTGATGATGTTAGTAATGACGAGTTTGATGACTTGTTCAGTGATGATGCAGATACAACGGTTACTGAAAATACAGAAATCGCTAAAAAAGAAGATTCTTCTGCATTAAGTTTAGAAGAAGAATTAGCAATTGAAGAAGATGCTGCTAAGGATACAACTTTTAAATTATCCTCTTTTGGTAGAATGTTCCAAGTGAACATTGATGCTGAAAATAGATTCCAAAATAGTCCACGTTTAGGTTTTGCAAAAGCAAATGATACTTCAAAAGTAAATACTATCCTTAATGACAAGGCTGAAGAGTTGATGTTAGAAAACATTAAATTCGTTTGGGGTTCTAAAGGAGAAAATATTGGAATAGCTGATACAACTTATTATACTTTGTATGCAATGAAAATTCCACAAGATTTAAAAGCTAGAGTAGGTGGTACTGATATTGAAAATGCACGTTTATCTTTTGATCCAAATCAATCTGATCGTGGGGTAAGTATTGAAATGAGTGACCGTGGTGCTGAAGAATGGGGTAAAATGACTTCTGAAAACGTTGGGAACTTTATCGCTATTACAATGGATGAGAAAGTGTATAGCGCACCAATCATTAACGGACCAATTACAGGTGGACAAACATTAATTTCTGGAGACTTTACAGTTGCAGAAGCACAAGCATTAACTAACTTATTGAATGCAGGAGCACTTCCAGCACCATGTATTATTGTTGATGAAGCAGTTGTAGGACCAACTATTGGTGCTGAAAACTCTCGTTCAGGTTTAATCTCATTCGCTTTTGCTCTTGCATTGGTATTGATTTACATGGTATTCTACTATGGTCGTGCTGGTTTAGTTGCTGATATCGCTTTGGTTATTAACATCGTTCTAATCGTTGGTTTCTTAGCTGCTTTCGGAGCTGTTCTTACACTTGCGGGTATTGCTGGTATCGTTCTTACAATCGGTATGTCGGTGGATGCAAACGTACTTATCTTCGAGCGTGTTCGTGAAGAATTGCGTGAAGGTAAAGGAATGAAACTGGCTATTAAAGATGGTTACGGAAACGCATTATCTTCAATTATTGATGCCAACGTTACTACTTTATTAGTGGCTATTGTTTTGAAAACATTCGGAACAGGACCAATTGAAAGTTTCGCAACGACATTAATCATCGGTATTTTTACTTCTGTTTTTGCAGCGGTTGTTATTACTCGTTTGATTTTTGAATCTCAAATTGATAAAAAGAAAACTTTTGCTTTCTCTACACCAATGACGAAAAATGCATTTACTAACGTAAATATTGCATTCATCAAGAACCGTAAGAAATTCTATATCTTATCTAGTATTTTAGTACTAGGAGGAATCATTGCAATCTCTACACGTGGTTTAAAACCATCTGTTGAATTCTCTGGTGGTAGAACTTACGAAACTGTTTTTGACAAGCCAGTTGGACAAGATGTTGAACAAATAAAATCAATACTTAGAGACGGATTACAAGTAGACGGAGCACCTGCTTCAGTTGAAGTGAAAATCAGAAATTCTGATTACCGTGTTGAAATCGCTACAGATTATCTTCAAAATGTACCTAACTCTGAAGCAACTGTTCGCAAGGACTTGTTGAAAGCGTTAGAAATAGCCGAAGCGCAATTCGGAACAGCAACAATTGAAAATAGCCGTTCAGTTTCTCCAACAGTTTCTGAGGAATTACAAAGATCATCTTCTATTGCAATTATCTTGTCATTAATAATTATCTTCGTTTATATCCTGATTCGATTCGGAAAATGGCAATATGGATTGGGTGCAATTGTAGCGATGGGACATGATGTTATAATCGTACTTGGAATCTTTGCATTATTGCACGGTGTACTTCCTTTCAATATGGAAGTTGACCAGGCATTCGTTGCTGCGATTCTTACTGTTGTAGGTTATTCCATAAATGATACCGTGGTTGTATTCGATAGAATTCGTGAATTCTTGAATAAGTACAGAAGAAAAACTCAAAACGAAATCATCAATGACGCGATTAACTCAACGTTAGGTCGTACTGTTAATACATCTTTGTCTACATTTATCGTATTGTTAACTATCTTCATCTTTGATGGTGGTGCAATTAAAGGATTCGTGTTTGCATTGATGATTGGTATTGTTGTAGGTACTTACTCTTCTGTATGTATAGCAACACCAATAGTAGCTGACTTAATGAAAAGTAAAAAACACATTCATGAGGAAATAGAGACAGCAGAGACTGTTTAATTTCTTAACTATAAAATAGCTAAAAGCCCAGGCATTAATATCTGGGCTTTTTTGTGTTATTTATTTTATTAGGTTACCCACTTTTTGATCGTATAACCCCATGAAATCGTCATCCTGAAAATCCATAAAATTTTTTATTTTTAGATTTAAGGTTCTATTTTTATCTGCTCATTATTAATTGTTTGTCAAGGTGGAGGTATTTAAATGAAAATTGAATTATATCCTGAGATTTAAATGGTAAGTTTATTATTTTATATTTATAAAGTTGATGAAATCTTATTATATGGATTTTAAGAATTTTTCAACTGTAAGAATATATTCTTTTGGTTTCACAATCTAATGTCATTATGTAGAATGTAGCTTCAAAATATACTTCTCTGTTTTGAGCTCAAGCTTTTTAAATCATGATAACCCTAAACCTATCGCCAACTCGATATTTATTATCCTATTTCTTATTTAGTCTTGAATTAGCGAAATTCCTGATTCATTTCATTAAAATAATAGTGAAATATTCTAATTAAACCACCACAACCACCAATTCACAAAAAACTGTACCTATCTTTGTTGAAAAAATAGCAATGTCCAGACTTTTATCCGAATTAGGAATTAATCCACAGATTCAACAAGCATTAAACGAATTAAAAATAACTGAAGCAACAGATATTCAAGAACAAGTTATTCCAATAATTCTCAATCAAAATGAGGATATCGTAGCGCTTGCGAAAACTGGAACGGGTAAAACAGCTGCTTTCGGATTGCCTTTGTTACAAATGGTCGATACGCAGAATGATAGTATTCAAACACTTATTTTATCTCCTACACGAGAATTGAGTCAGCAGATTTATACGAATCTAATGGACTATGCTAAACACTCTCCAGAAGTTTCAATCACACTACTTTCGGGTGGAGCACCGATAAAAACGCAGGTTGAAGAATTGAAATCACCTACGCACATTGTAGTAGCAACTCCAGGTCGTTTTTTAGATTTGGTGGAGAAAAATGCGTTGGACATTAAATCTTTGAAAAACTTAGTTTTAGATGAAGCTGATGAGATGTTTCAAGCATTGAAAGATGACTTGATGCCTATTCTTAAAGCATTGCCTAAAAAACGCAGAACGCTATTGTTCAGTGCAACAATGCCTGGCGATTTGAAAGATATTGTTCATAATTACATGTCAAAAAGTGCGGTATCTGTAAATTCAGATATGGCAACAATAGGTCATGAAGGAATCGATCATCAATATTTAGTTGTTGAACCAATTGAGAAGTTGGATGTGCTTTTACATTTCTTAAGCACACAAGAAGGAGGCAGAGGAATTATATTTTGTAAAACCAAAGCAGCAGTTAATAAACTAGCGAAAAATTTAGCAATTCGAAAGATTTCTTCAGGAGCATTGCACGGAAGTTTATCGCAAGGAATTCGTGATCGAATAATGGATCAATTTCGTGAAGGTCACATTGATATTCTTGTTGCAACTGATTTAGTAGCCAGGGGGATTGACGTTAAAGAATTGTCTTATATCGTAAATTATCATCTTCCTGATACGCACGAAGCTTATGTTCACAGAAGCGGGAGGACAGGAAGAGCTGGAGCTAAAGGGCTTTCAATGACAATTATTCAAAAGGAAGAAGTTGAAGAAATTGCTGGTTTTGAAAAGGAACTTGGAATTCACTTCAAACCAGTCGAAAAAGCAAATGCGGACGACATTGAAGAAAATAATACTTTGGTTTGGGCCAAAAAAGTTTTCAAAACTAAACCCAATCGTCAAATGCCAGAAGAATTAAAAGCACAGGTTAAAACTATATTTCATCATTTAACGAAAGACGAATTGATTGAAAAGGTATTGGCGAATTATTGGAGAGAGAATAATTAAACTTTCTAATTGAAGATGTATAGTTTGTTTAAAGACCAAGAAACTAGTAAAAAAAACATTTTTCACATTATTTTAAATTAAACATATTTAAATGGCCAATATTATAAAATCGCAGCAAGATATTTTAGATAAATTGAATATCAACGGATTAAATCCAATGCAACAAGATGCCAAGGAGGTGATTGAGAAGACGGAAAATACAATCGTACTTTCACCAACTGGAACAGGGAAAACCTTGGCTTTTTTACTGCCTTTGTTTAGAATGTTAGACCCTGAAATTGAGGGACTTCAAGCATTAATTGTTGTTCCTTCACGTGAACTAGCCATTCAGATAGAACAAGTTTTTCGTCACATGGGAACAGGTTTTAAATTGAATGCTGTTTATGGTGGTCGTTCAAAATCAAAAGACAGAACTGAGCTGAAACATACGCCATCAGTACTTATTGGAACACCAGGAAGAATTCTAGATCATTTCACAGATGAACGAATGGATACAGATACAATCAAGTATTTGGTGTTGGATGAGTTCGATAAAATTCTTGAAATTGGCTTTGAAGAGGAATTAACTCAGATTATTAGCTTCTTACCGAATCTAAAAAAACGTATTTTAACTTCTGCTACGTCAAATATCAAAATTCCGGCATTTGTAAAAATGAGTGAAGCTTCAACTTTAAATTATTTAAAAGACAGGCCAAATAATAACTTAGAAATTAAAGTTGTTGAAACTTATGCTGCTCAAAAATTAGAGACTTTAGTTAAGCTTTTAAAGCATGTTGGAAATCAAAATGGGATTGTGTTTTGTAATTTCAAAGCAACTATTGACGAAGTAAGTGAATATTTAGAAACTTTTAAAATTAGTCACAGCTGTTTTTCTGGTGGAATGGAACAAATTGACCGAGAACGTTCTTTGATTAAATTTAGAAATGGAAGTACACAAGTTTTGGTTGCCACAGATTTAGCTGCACGTGGTTTGGATATTCCTGAATTAAGTTATATTATTCATTATGAGTTGCCACATGCAAACGAAGAATTTACACACAGAAATGGTCGTACAGCCCGTGTTACAGAAAAAGGAACAGCATATATTATAAAAGACAGAACCAAGAATTTACCTGACTTTATTAGAAATACAAGCGCGTTAGATCAATTAAAAACAGCAGGAATTACAACTTCATTTTTCACCACCTTATTTATTTCCGGAGGAAGAAAAGATAAGATTTCGAAAGGTGATATCGCTGGTGTATTTATGAAAAAAGGAGGTTTAACAAAAGACGAGCTTGGAATGATTGAATTGAAACAAGATTGTGCATTTGTGGCGGTTCCGCTTAAAAAAGCCGATGAATTGGTTGATAAATTGAACAACACTTATTTAAAGAAAAAGAAAGTTCGGATTTATGGGATTTAAGGAAATATAAGGGAATTAAGAATTTTTAATTACGAATTGTCAACTTTTGATAAGTCTTTTGGGTTAGTAAAAGATTAAGGAATTGTATTGGATTTAGTTGGATGAAGTTTTTGGGAATAGAATGAGTTTTAATCACAAAAGGACTAAAATTTTACTTTTAGTCCTAATTGCCTTTTCAGCTAATTGTTAACTAAGATGGTAGCTTGGCTCAAACTGTATTTGTTCCGGAACCATTATTGAAATTACCTATTGTCAAATATTGATGCGCTTCAATTTCTAATAATGTATCAGCTAAATGAATCCAATCTTGATTTTCCTAAATTACGCTGTTAGCAACTGTTGGCGGTGTTTATTTCAAAATTCCAATTGATTGAAATGAAATAGGTTGAACCGAATAATGTATTTAGATTTAGAATTTCACTTTAACGACCATTGCTTTTTCATCTCTAGTGAATTTAACTTTATAACTTTTGTCTGCTTTCAGTTTTGATAATGCTTCCATGTAAGAATAAATATCTGAAACATCAGTTTTTCCAATTTTTGTAATTATGTCACCACTTTTTAATCCATACTTTTCAGCGGTTCTATTTTTGATTACTTCTTGAATGTGTAATCCATCTCCATAATTTTTATACTCTGGAAAAATACCTAATGAATATTTATAAGTCTTTGACCTTTTCTCTATTTTTAGTTTGGTTTTTGTAAAAGGTAAATCGGGCGAAAACGCCAGCGAGTCAACTATTGCTTTTGAATAATCAATAATATCATTCATTTTTGAGTAGTTAATTTTATGCTCATCATCACTCGGTTTGTGATAATCTGTATGCAAACCTGTGAAGAAAAATAGCACTGGAATGTCTTGATAATAGAATGAACTGTGGTCAGAAGGGCCAACACCGCTAGAATCTAATACAATATTAAAGGCTATTGGCTTTTTACTTTTTACAACATCATTTAGTATTGGAGAAGTTCCAATTCCTCCAATATTCAAATTATTAGTCGAATCCATGCGACCAATCATATCGAAGTTGATCATTAAGGATGTATTAGGGAATTCACTTTTAATGGTCTTTGCCAAAGCATTTGACCCTACCAATCCTAATTCTTCGCCAGAGAAACAAGCGAAGATAAAATTTACAGATTCCTTTACAATATTGGAACTATAGATCTTCGCTAATTCTAATACAGCAGCAACTCCAGATGCATTGTCATCAGCTCCATTGTGTATAAATCCAGTTCCATTTGGATCTGTTGAAAGATTATATTCATTATGACCTAAATGATCGTAATGTGCTCCAAATACAAACGTATGTTTTGCTCCATTATCAATATAGGCAACAACATTTTGACCTTTTATGGTATCATAACTAATCTCATAACTGTGAGGATTTTTATTGTAAGTAAAAGAGAAATCATGTTTATAGGAATGATTCGGAAGAGGGGAGAGTTTTAATTCTTCAAATTGAGATTGAATGTAGTCAGCAGCCATTTTCTCTCCAATCGTACCAACAAGTCGACCTTGCATTGAATCAGAAGAGAGCATTTGAATATGTTGTTTTAACTTATTGTCTTGTGCCTTAGCAGGTAAATGGAAAATAAAAAGTAACAAAAGAGCACTTAATTTGATTGTATTTTTCATTACTTACCGTGTTTTTCTTCAAAATGTTCTGCAAACCATTCAGGAGATTCAATCTCGTTATTGTAGATATATTTAACCAATTCTTGAACTTCTTTTTTAGATAAAGCAGTTTTCGGCATTACTCCAAATCGTTTTACAGGACCTTTCATTAATGCTTCTTCATTTGTTGGTGAATCTACAAACTCTGTCATTTGAGTAATGAATTCTTGTTCATTCGGATAATGCTTTTTGTATTTGTGCTTGATTCCAGCTAGTGGTGGCGCAAGAATATCATCGTGAGATTCAGAATTTGGATTATGACAAGCAAAGCAATTATTTGAAAGTCGATCAAGTGCAACTTCATTGGAAATTACAGTAATATTTTGAGTTTCTGAATTTGGATTTATATTTACCGCTGAAATATCTTTGTTTGGTTCATTGCCACAACTAAATAAGAAAATAGTGCTGAACAGACCGATAATATGAATTTTATTCATCGTTTGTGTTTAATAAGTTTGGGAAAGTTAGTATTATTCAACTTCAATTCCTGCAACAAAAGTCACATAAGCCTTATTATCAATCAATCTTTAAACAGTTTCTGATAAGCTTTATATTCCGGATAATTCCATGAAAGCAAGCCTTTTGATTCCCATTTGTCCCTGAAATTCTCTTTCCGCATTTCTATCACATTAAAATACCTTTCAGAAGCCATATAGTCTCTTCCAAATGGAAACTTTTCATTTTGAATTATTTCAATTTGCTCTAATTCTAAAAGTGTTTTATCCAGATAGGGCAATGATTTATCTGAAAGTGTAGACATATAATTGAGGTGTAAAAATGAAGTGTCTGAATTCCTGAAATTGTATTTAGCAATGATTGAATCCCAATTGAACAGTGAACTGATGACCAAAACCAGAACAAAAGCATTGAAGTTTATTTTAAAAAGATAAAATCTAGATTTTCTGTGTTTAACTTTCATAAAAACAGTGTACAATCCATATAAACAAAGAATGAGAAAAATGATTACGCCAATTCTCTTGTAAGCCAATGCAAAATAATTGATGTACCAGAAATTCCTAACTGCAACAGAAATCGTCAATATGCCATTTTGAATTAACCAAATATAGCTCAGGTATTTAAGGAGCTTATTGTTTTTGTAAAAATTCAAATTCTTACGGAAATAATACAATACTAAAACTATAGAAATAATGATAGAAAAGATGAGAAGATAAGTTCCTTCATGTACAAATTGCTTTAAATATTGACCTTCCCACTCAAAGTTAAACCAAACCCATTTGATATCAATGAAGTTCAAAATCAGAATCATTAGATTTAGAATAAGCAATAAGAATACTCCAGATTTGTATTCATTGATAAGTCCATTAGGTCTGAAAAACTTGAGTTCTATTCTTCTTTTCCGCTGAAGATTTTCATTTGCATTTTTATCTAGCTTAATTAGTCCCTCATTTGGGATTCTAATCAACAAGAATATGCTGATAAACAAACAAATAATAAAAGTCATGATTAATAGAAAATCAAAAGTTGCGAAGATTGAATTCAATTTATCTCCAATGAAATTCCATGTATCATTGACGAGCCCATCAAAAACAGGATTTGAATTTCTATAAATATAAACGAAGAAAAGTATGATTAAAATTGGAATAATAAAAATGCTAGCTTTTCGAGTATAAGTACTCAATTTTCGACCTTTTATCCTTGAACTTGTTAGTTTTCTACAGAATTGACCTTGAGATTCAAAAATATTTGAAAAAGCTTGACCAACAGAATTCAATAGTGATTTAGTTTGAGGATAAATGATCAATCCAATAAAGATAAAGAAGACTATAAAATGAAGAATGTAAGAAAATAGGGAATGAGTGAAAACCGTTGCTAAGGATGTAATAATAAATCCTATTCCCACAGATATGGGATATAATCCTTTAAATTGGAACTGCTTAGAAAAGACTAACCAAGAGATAAATACGACTTCGGCAATGAGTAAGTTTAAACCTAACGCTTTTTGGTGAAACAGGAAGGTGAATAGAATTGAAAATAGTATTACTGCTAAAATATCTTTTTTGTTGCTCGTCATTTATCTATGGAATTTATTCCAAAACGGACATTATTTGAGAATATTCTTTCGTTGGGATTTATTGGGAATTGAGTTTAAATTCAAATGAGTAGGGTGGTAGTTCAGGAAAAGAACTTGACTAATGTAAAGGTGTAAAGTTTCTTAAATATTTAATTGAAGATACAGATATTAAGTTTTATCTGAATGTGAAAACAGAAGACTTTAGAGTTTTATTATCAAAAAGTTAATTGAATACAGGTATTCTGTGAATTTAAATCAAGTAAAGAATTCCTTTAAAAAATTACAATTAAAAAATAGGCAAGCACTATTCTTATTTGATTTTTGGTAGCTTTTCCTTCGAGTAGTTTACTAATTAGACCATTGCTTATTCATATATCACGTTTTTTCATACAGTCCAGCAATAAAAGAAATCCAGCTAAACATTTCTTCATCTAGCTGGATTAATAAATTCTATAAAAATTTCACCCATGAATTCTTAATTATTTGAATCCTTGAATTATTAAATTTTTGAATTATTTTACTTCACATAAACAGTCTTCCTATTCACAAATTCCATCATTCCATCTTTTGACAATTCTCTTCCGTATCCTGAAAGTTTAGTTCCTCCAAATGGTAAACGTGGATCTGATTTTACAAGTTCGTTGATGAAATATGCTCCATCGCTTACTTTGTCAACGTGACTTAATGCTAATTCTATGTTTTTTGTGCAAACTGTAACACCTAATCCGAATTTTGAGTTTTCAGATAATTCGAAAGCATGTTCAATAGATTTTGCTTTAATCATTGCTGCTAAAGGCCCAAAACTTTCTTGATCAAAGGCATCCATTCCTGGTACAACATCTCCTAAAACTGTTGGTTCGTGGGAACAACCATTTTGTTTTCCACCGAGAATTAATTTTGCACCTTGATCTATAGAATTCTTCACTTGTTTTTGTAATTCATCTGCTAAATCTATTCTTGCCAAAGGACCTAATGTTGTATCATCATCCATCGGATCACCAGATTTTAATGTTTTTACCGCTTCTGTAAATTTCTCTACAAATTCATCGTAGACACCCTCTAGAATGATAAATCTTTTAGCAGCAACACAACTTTGGCCACAATTCATCATTCTTGCAGTTAATGCAATTTTTACCGTTTTATCAATATCGGCATCCTCCCAAACGATGAAAGCATTGCTTCCTCCAAGTTCCAATAATGATTTTTTAATGTGTTTACCTGCCAATGACGCAACTGCAGAACCAGCTCTTTCGCTTCCCGTTAATGTAATTGCTCTTACACCTTCATGCGATACAATTTGTTCCGTAACATCGTGGTTAACAACCAAACTTTGGAATACGTTTTTAGGATATCCAGCTTTTGTAAAAACATCCTCAATCAATTGAGCACAACCAAAAACGTTTGAAGCATGTTTCAATAATCCAACATTTCCAGACGTTAGAGTGGGAGCGGCGTATCTTAATACTTGCCAAAAAGGAAAATTCCAAGGCATAACAGCAAATACTCCACCTAAAGGCTGATGTGAAACAAAACTCTTTGATGCATCACTTTCAATCACTTCGTCTGCAAGAAAACTTTCTGCATTGTCAGCATAATAATCACAAACCAAAGCACATTTCTTTACTTCTCCTCTTGATTCAGAAATTGGTTTCCCCATTTCAAGGGTAATCATTTTCGCATATTCCTCAACATTATCGCGTAAGATTTGTCCAGCTTTTTTAAGAAGGGCACAACGCTCAGCAAGTGGCACTTTTTGCCAAGATTGAAATGCAATTTGACTGTTGTCTAGTTTTTCTGCTAATTCTTCTTTAGAAATTGAATGATAAACTGCAATTTCTTCTCCGTTGTAAGGATTGATACTTTTAAATTCCATATTTATTTTTAATTAGATTTTTATTATAAGATTGGTTCATTCCAATAATTCGTGATCGCATCCCAAGCAATTTCTCCTTGGGGCATAAGCTTTTCACGCAATTCTTTTTGTTTTTTTATTGAAGCTCTGCTGTCCAAACTTTTAACCAAGGAATCAACAACAGCTTCTTCCCATCTGTAGGAGGTTTCTTTTGATAGTGCTAAGTTATCAGTATGACTTTTTTGATCATATTGAATCACTAGCTTTTCTTCCTTAAAATTATCAAAAGTTCTTTCTAATGAAGCATTAGGCCATAAAAGCTGCATGCTTAATTTTTCAGGATGATAAACAGCTGTATAAAGTGTTCCAAATCCTTCTTTGAATTTTGTATTGTACAAAGGAGGGTGTAGAAAAGCTTTTGCTAATTCTTCTGATCGAATGTCTTTCGAGTTTAAGTAATTCTTGATGAAATTATAACGCTTTACAGTTTGATTAAATTTAGCGTTTTCTGGCCAATAAACAGCGCCTTGGTGATTTGTAGCGAAAGCAGCTGTTGTAGTCAAAGTTTTTTTATTGGGCGCCAACATTACAGTTTTAAATTCACCAATTTTGTCTACCACTGTTACATTATAAGACATGTGTGAAGGAATGCTTTTCAAAACCAGCACTGCTTCTTGGGTTGTATTGCAGAATTCTAGCACATATCTTAAGATCAAAGAAATACCAAATCCCCAACCTACTTCTTTTCGTCCACCAAAAGTGAGCGATAAACAAAGTCCAGCATCATTCATACCGTCTATCAAACCAATTAAACAATCGGAAGAACCAATAACTTTTCTATTGTTCCATTTGCTCAACAATAAAGTACCTTCCAATAAGTCAGGATGATAATCATAATTTCGAACAAGTTGAATTTCGTTAGTATTGATAACCGCTTGGGCGCAAGCACTAACATAAGCTGGCGGTCTAAAACCGGTCAAGAATCGGGCAACATCCGCATCAGCATTTGTTAACTTGCACAAATGCTGATACGTTGCCCAAAATTTTGGCATAAATTGTTTAAGCGCTTCCTGAGAAGTCTTAAGGTCTGGCGTAGAAACAGAATTATTTGACAAAAACCACTCCTTATAACCAGGCCAGTAGGCATCAAATAACTTTTTCCATTTTCCCCCAGCTTTTGTAGGCTCAGAAACGGTTTTAAACTGTAATTGCATTAATTGTTTTACGTTCTAAAATTAATATGAAGTGGGTTCATTCCAGAAATTAGCGATTTCTTCCCAAGCAATAATACCATTAGGCATTAATTTCTCACGCAATTCTTTTTGTTTCGCTTTCGATTCTTTTCCAGCCATACTTTTTACTAATGAATCCACAACAGCATCTTGCCAGTTGTAAGCTCCATCTGCAGTTGCTTTTTGAGCAGGAGCAGAAATTGCTGGTGAAGTTTGAACAGAAGATTGCTCATAATAAATAGTGACTTGCTCTTCAACAAAATTATCGAAACTTTGCACCATTTTTACATTTGGCCATAAAAGTTGCATTCTTAATTTCTCTGGATGATAAACCGCAGTATAAAGCGTTCCAAATCCTTCTCTAAATTTCGTGTTGTAAAGTGGAGGGTGCAAGAATGCTTTTGCTAATTCCTCTGCTTTAACATCTTTCGATTTTAAATAGTTCTTAATGAAGTTATAGCGCTTTACTGTTTGATTAAAAACAGCATTTTCTGGCCAATCCACTGTCCCTTGATGATTCGTAGCAAAAGGAATATTAGAAACCTTAGTTTCTTTGTCTGGTGCCAACATTACAGTTTTAGTTTCTCCTGTTTTATCAACAACCGTCACATTATAAGACATGTGAGATGGAATGCTTTTCAAAACTTTAACTGCTTCTTTTGTCGTTGTACAAAATTCTAAAACATATCTTAATATGAATGGAATTCCAAACCCATATCCAACTTCTTTACGTCCTCCAAAAGTTAGAGAAACGCAAAGCCCTGAATCATTTATTCCGTCAACTAATCCGATTAAACAGTCGGAAGTCCCCATAACTTTTAGGTCGTTCCATTTGCTAAGTAGAAGAGTTCCTTCCAGTAATTCAGCAGCGTAGTCGTAGTTTCTAACCAATTGAATTTCATCAGTATTAATTACAACTTGAGCACAAGCGCTAATGTAAGCTGGTGGTTGAAAACCCGTCAGAAAACGAGCGATATCAACATCTGCATTCGTTATTTCACATAAATGGACATAAGTTGGCCACATTTTAGGCATATATTTTTTCAACGCCTCCTGAGATGTTATTAAATCTGGAGTTAGCGCAGTGTTCTGTGACAAAAACCACGTTTTGTAGCCTGGCCAATAAGCATCAAATAAGTGTTTCCATTTTGCTCCAGCTACTGATGGTTCAGAAACAGCATCAAATCGTAATTGCATCTTGTTTTTATATTTAGTTCTTAATTATTTAGTTAAACTTCCTGTAAGCGCAACTCTTTCTCTTTTATCTTCTATTAAATGAGATACATATTGTCCTCGAATAGCTTTAATCCAATTTTTCGCACGTTTGTTTAGCTTGAAATCATCAGTCATCATTCTGCCTCTAGAAACTATGATTCCCATATCTGCTCCTTCGTACAAGTAATCTCCTTTTTTGGAAATGTGCAAGAAGAATGCTTCACTTTCTGATTCAACTGCTCTTCTATGGCTGTCCATTCTATCATATTGAATGTGTCCATTGTCAAACATTTTCCAAATTCCAGATCTTGGCGCTTCAGAAATATATTCGATTGTATCTTCAGTATGTTTGATAATCAATTGACTCCAACCATCAAGGTTTTCTTGTTTGGCCCAACGTTTATTGATTTCGTTTACATTCAAATTATATTCAACACCCATCCATTCCAAAATATGGAATATAAATAATGGAGCATCCGCTAATGCAAAAACAGCGTGGTTAGTAATAGAACTTGCACCAGTAACACGAGGATTTAATTCTCCTAGATAAATTTCACCGTTGTCTTGGTCAATCAAGAAATCTAATTCAAAATAACCTTTGTAACCTTCTTTTCTTAATTGATCTCCAAATAACTGAGTGTATTTGGCTGCTTTCTTTCTAATTTGTGGTGTAAATGCATCTGGATAAATTTCATTTCCACACCAACCACCTTTGTAAGGAGTCATTTCTTTAAAACCAACCAATTCTGTCATCAAAGGAGCAACGATTGTTCCGTGTCTAGTAACACAAGCCTCAATAGCAGAACCTTTACAGTTAATTCGCTTCATGATTTTAACTTCGTCTTCTTTTATAATCTCTTCTTCATGCTTTTTGAATTCTTCTTCATTGGTAATGAAAAAAGTAGTGTGTCCAGAATCTCCAAATGGAGTTTGAATTACTAAATCTTTTCCTAATTTCTTAGAAACTTCACTTAAATGCGCGTAGTTCTCAACTTTTGAAAGGACATAAGGAACACAAGCGACACCCGCTTTTTCAGCCAATCTATTTGTGTTTACTTTATTGTCCATCATTGTTCTCATCTTTGCAGGAGGGAACATGATTTCTAATCCTAATTTTTTTGCTAATTTCTCAGTTTCTTCATCAAACATTAAGAACATCGCTTTACCAACAGTTTTACCTTTTTTACGGATGTTAATATAATCCTGTACTTCTGGGTGTTGTAATAAATAGTTGTTAATATCCTCAATACCTGTGAAATCATCGTGCGGAATTTCTTCTTTCGGTGAAAAAACATTAGGATGTTCACCATCAAAACATTCAATATGACTTATAAACTTGAATCCTTTAATCCATTCATCAGCTCCCAACATATTAAAGTTTGTAGCGCTAATAAAATAAAGTGGTGTTTCATTTTTATGGAAAAATCTTCTAATATCTGGAATTCCATTAAGCACTTCAGGAGTATTGCTCTTTTTTGCCGCTGTTTTTTTCACAGTTACCTTTTTCGCAGTTGGTTTACTATCAGATGCTTTTTTCGCAGTAGTTTTCTTAGCTGATGCCTTCTTCACTGTTGCTTTTTTAGCAGTTGGTTTTGTAACTTTCTCTGTTGATGATGTTTTTTTTGTAGCCATATTTCTTTATTTTAATCTGTTAATGCATTTGTTTATTTCTTAGTCTTACCCTTACCCGTGGACATTCCACCAATTGAGGTAATCACTTTATGTCTGTCAAGCACTTTCTCTTTAAAAACTCTAATTCCTAAGTCTGCTCGGTAACCATGAATTTCACTGACATCCAATGCAGTCATAAAATTGACGATTTCCTTACTTATTACTTGACCTGGAACGAGAACTGGAAATCCTGGTGGATAAGGAATCACAAAAGTAGAAGCTACCAAAGCTCTTCCTGTTTCCATAACTTTTAAGCATTCATTTAAAGGAACATATTCATAATTATCTTCTTCGTAAGCCAAGAAAAATGCTTCACGCAAATTTCCTCCAGGAACTCCCGGTACAGCGCGGAAAGAGTTGTGGAAATAACTAAAATCGGGGAGAGGTGGAACTTCTTTTGTTAAGGAATAAATCCTTTTCTCTCTTATTTCTATTTCCTTATCGTTCAATGATTTGTATTCTTCATCCAATTCATCAGCAATTCGTAACAAAGCATTGGTTAAGTAAGTTATACTTCCTTTTGTTGTTCCAATGTTGGTCATGAAAAGAACGGTGTTACGTGATGTCTTGTTAATTTGGATATTAAATTTATCCATTAGATACTTATTTTTAAAAGTATCACCATCAACACCAGTTTTCCCTATGTACAATGTGATTTTAGTTGGATCTAAAACGAATTCATCACTTTTCCAAGCTTCGTACATTCTGTTCCAACCTGATTTTTGCGTATAATACTCGTTGAGTCCAGTTTGGCGAAATTCATTTGGAATAAAATCACTCACTGTCAATACTTCGAAATACTTACTTAATTGAGGATTATCCGTGATTTTCGCACGCAAAACCATTGCCATTTCTATACTTTTCTCCACCAACTCAAATCCTTCGAGTTGAACTTGTCTTCTTCCAATATCCAAAGAAGCCAACATTTGGTAATTTGGTGAGGTAGAAGTGTGCGTCATATAAGCTTCTAAGAAAGTATTCTCTGTTTTTCTTCTGAAATCTTCATCCCAAATATGAATCATAGAGCCTTGTCTGAAACTACTCAATGTTTTGTGAGTACTTTGAGTTGCATAAACGCGGATTCTAACTTTTTCTGGTTCAGGCATCAGAGCTTGTTCACCTTCTTTTAATCCTTTAATGTGTTCAGCATATTGTCTTTTATAAGCTGGTGTACTGTATTTTTTGCGTAATTTTTTGGCAACAAACATTCCAGTTCTTTGACGATAATCATAACCAAAACCAGCGAATGCAAACCAAGCTTCATCCCATAAGAATATCATGTCAGGCTTAATGGCAAGTACTTGTTCCATTACGCGCTCAACATTGTACACTAGACCGTCAAAAGTACAATTCGTTAAAAGCAACATTTTGACTTTATCTAATCTTCCAGCATCTTTCAGCTGAAGCATTTTAGTTTTAATTTGTTCTAAAGGAACAGCTCCATACATCGAGTATTCTTCGATAGGATAGGAGTCTAAATAAACTGGATAAGCGCCTGCTAAAACCAATCCATAATGGTGAGATTTATGACAATCTCTATCAATTAACACAACATCATTGGGTTTAACCAATCCTTGCATTACGATCTTATTTGCGGTTGATGTTCCATTAGTTACGAAGTATGTATTGCAAGATCCATAAGCATCTCTTGCCATCTCTTGCGCTTTCTTTATTGGCCCAGTGGGTTGCAATAAAGAATCAAGTCCTCCAGTTGTAGAAGATGTTTCTGCTAAGAACATATTTCGTCCGTAGAATTCACCAAAATCACTAATCCACCTAGATTTAAAAACGGAATTCCCTCTCGAAATAGGCATTGCGTGAAAAATTCCAGTTGGCTTTTTACTGTATTCTACAAGTGCAGAAAAGAACGGTGTATTGTAACGCTCTGCAATTCCTCGCATGATTGTTAAATGCAATTCTTGAATGTCCTCAGTTTGGTAAAAAATTCTTCTAAAATCTTTAATGGTACTGTCTTTAAGCTGACCCAAAGAAGTATCGGTCACATAATAAGTATCTAGTTCAGGACGAATTTCTTTTATCAATTCACCCATAATAGGGCCTAAATCAGTTTCAGATTTTAAAGAATAATCATATTTCCCAATTTCCTCAATGTAAGGTTTAATTAAAGGTGAAATATTCTTTGAACGATAGGGTGGAGCATAGCGCACAACAACTGCTTGAATGTTGTGATTGAAAAGCAAAGCTATGAGTCCATCCTGAAACGACCGCTGAACGACAACGCCATAAGTGAACTTATCACTAGGAGTTTGAAGCTTTTTTAGCGTATCCTTTAATTTTACTTCTTCTTTTTCAGAGATATTATCAATGAAAAGCACTTCAAAGTGATTTTTTCTTACGCTGTTATGCTGTTCATGATTTTCAACGGAATCCATGCTGTGTTCATCAAAATCAATGAATTCAGGATTACTTCTGTAACCATCACCAACCAATTGTTTAGTTGTTTCTTGAACTAAATTCGCCAATGAAGTAAACTCTTCATTTATATATGCTTTTTCCAGCTTACTGAGTCGTTCTTTTCCTGGAGATGCAAAAAAACATTCGACACCTTTTAGATCTTTTAGAAGCTCTTTAATCCTTTGTTTGTGATCTTTTTCATTTACCGACCCTTTATTGCAACGGGAAAGTTCAGAAGTTTGGATTTTTAGTTTATTCCAAAAATCAACCCTTAATTGTCCTATGTTGTAATAAGGAGCACTCTTTGTTTTGTTTTTAGCCACAAATTAGTTTTTAGAATGTAATGCGAGTTTATTACCCTGAGAATCAATGAAAATAGCAAAATAACCTTCGTCCTCACTAATCAGTGTTTTGGACATAATTATTCTACCACCAGCGTCTTCCACTTTATTTAAAATAGTACTCAAATCCTTTCCGCCATTTAAATAAATCAACGGTCCTTTGTCTGAAGGAATGGATCCTGGACCTGAAATAACCGCTCCACCAATTCCTGATGTTACAGGGAAAAATGCCATAGCATTCACATCTGTAATATTTTGCGTCATTTCTATACCAAAAATTTCATTGTAGAAACTCACTGCTTGATCAAAATCAATGGCAGGTATTTCAAACCAACTCACGTAATCTTTTATTGCTACTCTCTTTTTACTAATTGATTGTCCTCCCATTGTTTATTTCGTTTTTAGTGGTTAAACTCTCTACATTTAGCTTTTCGTGCTTTCAGCTATTTCTTTTCCCTTTTTTTTGCTTTAAAATTTAAAACCTTAACTGATGCTATGATTGGAAATTTTGTCTTGTAAAAAGAAAATAAACTCATTTAATTGCTCGAAAACCTAAATGCATTGAGTACATGTATTTTTATTTATGAATTTTCTGTGTTCTTATATTATTCCATCTCCTTTATAATGAATTGAATCTTCTTCTTTATGAATGAGCTCATTTTCTTTTATTGTCAATTCTGTTATTGTATCAAGTCGAGTTGGCTTAATTAATGGTCCTAGGGAGTCCAAATAAGGCGTTGCGACATTAGGTTGATAGATATTGAATAATCCTGTCTTCAAATGATCTCTAAAGCTCTTTAATGGCTGACCTAATCTCAATATCCCCAATTCACGACTTCTTCTCGCTCTTTCAATATTCAGTTCTAAAGGAATAATTTCCTCTGTTCCTTCTGATTGATGTAAAACTCTTCCGTCTGGTCCACAAACAATTGAACGTCCACATCCTCCTGTATCTAAACCGTTTACATCGAATAAATAACATTGGTTGATGGATGCCATTGCTCTAACAATCGACAATTCAATATCTCTGTCAATTGTTCCCGACATCGTAGGGTGCATAATTACTTCAGCTCCCATTGTAACTAATGTTCTTATTGTTTCAGGGAACCACATGTCATAACAAATAGAGACTCCAAATCTGGCAACACCTGGCACATCGAATACACAATATTCATTACCAGGAGTCACTCCTGTTTCATAAGGATAGAATGGGAACATTTTTCTGTAACGCTTGATTATTTCTCCTTCTGGATTGATAACACAAGCAGTGTTGTAAATTTTATCTTCACTTTTTTCGAAGATAGAACCCGGTAGTAACCAAATACCATATTGTTTGGCTTTGGCTTGCATTTCTGCTTCAAAATTGTTTGGAATTGCTTGTGCATGGTGCGTCAATGGACCAAAAGCACATAATTCACTAAACATGATCATTTCTATCCAAGGATAGAGGTTCATGGTAATATCAATTTTAAGTTTCATCATTTCCACATTGGAAGCGACAGCGGATACCTTCATTTGGATCCCGGCAATTGCGAATGGTTTCATAATTATTTGTTTGAAGCTTTTTTAATTTGGTTTTCGAATATCGATAACCCTTTATCTAGTTGTTCTGGAGTGATTACCAATGGTGATAATATGCGAATAATATTTTTATGGGTACCTGCACTTATCATGATTAATCCGTTTTCTGAACATCCTTTTATGATTTCTGTGCATATTTCGGCATCTGGCTGTTTAGGATCATTGTTTTTAACAAATTCAATTCCTATCATTGCTCCAACGCCACGCACATCGCCAATTGAGGGATATTCTTCCTTTAATTTATTTAGTCGATCCATGATTGTTTTACCAACAACCAATGCTTTTTTGTTCAGATCGATTTCTTTCATGTATTTTATGGTTGCTAAAGATGCAACACAGCAAATTGGACTTCCGATATAAGTTCCTCCAATGGATCCACCAGCTGCAGCGTCCATAATCTCAGCGCGTCCTAAAACTGCTGCAATTGGAAGTCCAGAACCCATAGATTTCGCATAAGTACTAATGTCTGGAGTAATTCCATAATGTTGCCAACTTGCCCAATGACCAGTTCTGCAGAATCCACTTTGCACTTCGTCCATGATTAACATAACTCCGTATTGATCACAAAAATCTCGAAGTCCTTGCAAATATCTTTTTGGAACCGGATTAAAACCACCTTCTCCTTGAATTGGCTCTATAATTATAGCAGCTAGGCAGTTATAGTCAACTGTGTTAAGTATACTTTCATGTAACCTGTGTAATTCGTCATCTATAAAAGTGTCTTCATCTCTTTGTCCTTTATAACGGTATACGTTTGGAAAGGGCAGGCGGTAAACTTCTGGAGCAAATGGACCACAATCTGGTTTGTAGGTTATTTTACTCGTTAAAGACATCGCCATCATTGTTCGACCGTGATAAGCACCAGTAAAGCAGATTACTGCTTGGCGTTTAGTGGCTTGTCTAGCTATTTTTATAGCATTCTCAACTGCTTCAGCGCCTGTACTCACTAACATCGCTTTGGTATGTTCTCCGTGTGGAAGAATTTCAACCAATTCTTCACATAATTCAATGTAAGGCTCGTAAGTGACAACGTTGAAGCTCGTGTGTAGAAATTTCCCAGCTTGTTCTCTAATCGCAGCAACAACTGGTTCTGGACAGTGACCAGCATTGACAACTCCAATTCCACCAGCAAAGTCTATAAGTTCATTGCCATCAAGATCGGTAATGATTGCTCCTTTAGCGTGTGCAACGGTTGCTGTGTTGAATACTCCAACTCCGTTTGCTACTATCTTTTTTCTCCTCTCAAGTAATTCAAGAGAATGTGTTTTATCATTTTTCATTTATTAAATCTGTATTATAATTCATATTAAGCTTTAAATCGACAGGGCATGCTTTTTAAATGTATGGAACTAAAATGTACTTTTTAAAGGCAAAAAAAAGAGCTATTTGTATAGCTTTTGAAATGATTTCATTTTATAATTGTATTCGGAAACTTCTATAAAATTTCGGAAGTTTGAAGTTTAATTATTCAAAAATCTGTGATTTTAAAAATTAAGCTAGAAGCTAATCTATAAGTATAGTGTTTCAGTAAATATATGATTCGAATACAATACTTTATCCCTTTAAAAGTAACTAAAATTAATTATATATTGAATATTTATTTTAAGTTTTATTCAAAAATATTTGTTTTTAACTTAAATTATAAAATTCAGTGATGGCTTAACTTATAGGAGATTTGTGATTTAAAAGTAGTCAAATAATAAGTTCTATATTTTTATTTATGAAGTCTAAAATTGTTAAATTATTTTCAGAATAAATACTTAATTTTATAGTTTATATAACTTGTCCTTTTATTTTGATTATCAATAAATAAGTGTAGTTTTTATCGCTCATTTTTTTTACTGTGAAGTGCTTTTGCGATCTTACTGAATTTACTGTCTAATTTATCTCCTTTTTCAAAATTGGTTTCAAATTCTACGGATGCTTCTATTTCACAAAATTCTTGCAGTTTCCTTTGTAATATTTAAAAGTACTAAAATGCCGAGGAATCTCCCTTTTTATCGATTTACTGGTTAAAATATCGTACACTACATGACAAAAATATAACTCATTAAAAACTAACAAAATAAGCATGTAAAAACTTGTTTAAAAGACTGGTATTCAGTATCTTAGATGAATAACTTCAATCATTTATCTATGAAAAAGAATA